>ERZ773026.1949-NODE-1949-length-10025-cov-22.936309_pt1 | contig 10025 bp, 9 predicted proteins | sample MGYA00580838_ERZ773026 | MGnify/ENA primary metagenome ERZ773026 (study PRJEB29015, sample SAMEA2738006) | human oral metagenome | biome: human oral; feature: human-associated habitat; material: dental | place: China | collected 2055 ... | reverse complement strand
TGGCCTTCCACGGCCCGGGCTTCGTGGTGGTCCAGCCCAGCGAGGGCCAGCCGGTCGTGGCATCGTCCTGAGCGAGGGCGACGACAGCGGAGCGCACGACTCGGTAGCCGTGCGATCAGCGGCGACTACACGGTGAATGCAGAACTACCGGTGGTCGGCTCGCCGATCCGTCAGGAACCTACGTGAGGTCCGCTGAGTTAATCTTGCGCTCCGCCTGAGGACCTCCACGTAGCGTTGCCTGCTCGGCTCCCGCAGGTACCTGCCTGTCCGCAGTCCCAAGATCGGATGGAGGAAGTCCCGTAACTGGTTGTGGCAGTTGTCGAAGGTCGTAGCCTGCCTCGGCCTCATCGGCCCACGCCTGGATCTGCTCGTCATCGATGCTGTATCCACGAAGAAGATGCTCATCCACGGCAACACCGTATACGAGAATTTACCGTGATGTTCTGTTGAGCATCGGCAGCAGATTTCCGATGCTCACCGTTGCTCACCGTCTTCCGAGCGCCAACACCTCAGCGAGATATGAGAACGCAAGCCGAGATAAGTCTATCGATCTTGCGGACGTCGACCTGAGACCCAAGCTTGATCTTGATGTGCCCCGCTCGCGTCCACAACTCTACTTCTGAGTTCATGTCGAACGTTCCCGCGTTTTCGGTCGACCACATGTTGATGGCGCTGTAGGGCAGTGAGTAGATCTCTACCTTCCGACCAGTCAACCCTTGTGCGTCACGGACGATCAACCGCTTCGAGGTGAACACGGCCGAGTCGCGCATCGTCTTGAAGGCAGCATAGGGCTGCTCCCCTTGAACAAGAACACCCAGGACGTCTTGAGGGATCGGAACCTCTGCCAAGAAGGTCCACGTAACCACCGAGGCCATCTCCATGCTCACTTTTTCACCTCGTCGTAAATTAAGGATCGTCGGTATCCCAATTTCCTTCGACCACAGAGATTATCAGGCAAATCCGAGCGCCCAAGCCGACGAAAGATATCCGTTAGGTTGCTTTATCTATCACTTCAGCGAGCGCGCTCGTACCACGGCACCGATCTTCCGGCACACAGCACGCAAATCCCGAGCATACACTTGTGCACGCCTGACGCTAACCTAACTGCGACATAATCCGACCCAAAAAGTCCTCAACGTCTCATAGGCCATTGTCCCGCACACCATCGCCACCTATGCACCCCTAATCGCCACCATTCTCAATGACTAGGTGCCGGCGGTAGAGGACCTGGACACTACGGCTCGAGGACTGAGGACCCAATCGCTGGCTAGCACCCCCGACTGAGATACTGCCCCCATGACGACTCCCCCGCAGATCCGCGCCCCCAAACCGACACCATTGTCAGGTGAGGAGGTGGTGGCTGGGACGGATGCAACAGTGGTGGATTTCTGGCGCTTCGCTCTGTCCAATCTCCGGATGAACAATGCCCGCGGTTACCTGGCTGAGTTCCTAGTGGCGAAGGCGGTCGGCTCGACCGGACTGCGGATCGAGTGGGATCCTTATGATGTTATGGCGCCGGACGGGACCACGATCGAGGTCAAGACCTCCGCCTATCTCCAGGCGTGGGACCAGTACAAGCTCTCAACGATTCAGTTCACGGGGCTTCGCAGCCGTATCTGGACCACAGAAGACGGGCTGACACCTACCCCCACCTACAACGCTGACGTGTACGTTTTCGCGATCCAGACGGCACGCACGCACGAGGAGTACAACCCTCTACTGGCATCCCAGTGGCGTTTCCACGTCCTTCCCAGGCAGACAGTAGAGGACCTTGGCCAAGAATCCATCAGCCTGGCAACCTTGGAGAAACTTGCCGGTCCCTCAATCGCGTACGAAGAGCTTTCTGAAGCCATCAACGCCGCAACTAGGCAGGAACACAAGACCCAACAGCACCAACAGTGACTCTCAGACGAACTTCACCAAGGATTGCTATAAGGCACAACAGCGTGCCGATTCGGTTTGCAAACAGCAATCTGTGAGTTGAGGAATCCGCGTCCGTACACCAAGAGCACCTTCAAGGCGAGCTTCCTCATGAGACGCCACTTCAGTGCTCAGCGTGCGAGGCTCGGGTGAGGGCTTCCAGGCGAGGCTCGATGGACTCGGACATCATGGTGATCTCCCGCTCGGGGACTCGGTTCGCCCGCGCCTGGCCCCGCCATCCTGACAGGGACGCAGTGATGCGTCTGATTCGTTCCCGCGCCTCCGATTGAGTGAGCCGGTAGTCGTTTGCGATAGCCAGGAGCCCGTCGATCTCGTCGGGCATCGCGTCTGCTCCCATGATCGACGTCGCACGGGGCCGACTGGGGTCGGGGTTCGGGTTGACGTCGAAGACGGGGCTGAGTCTCCAGAGCCCGCGGTCGGTGAGGAACCCGTGGTTGCGCAGGTGGTCGTCAGTGTTGCCGAGGGCGATGCTCGCGATGATTCGGTCGTAGAACTCATGGAGGTCTTGGACGGGCGAGCGAGAGAGATCGCGAATGGCCTCGGCGAGGTCGGCGTAGTCCTTCTGGTCTCCGTCGGACGATCCGGTGGCCGTCATGGCACTGATATAGCCGATACGCGCGCCATCACGGGTTCTGTCGAATCGCCGCAGGATGAGGATGCTTCGATTGCCCACTTGGGTGAGCTGGTGCTGGGGTGTGCGAACGCCCGCGGTCTCAAGGAGGTCGAGAGCAGTGGCCTCCCAGGCCATGACGTCCCAGGAGTCGCTGGAGTGAGGGAACTTCGCAATGGCGAGGCCGCCGTCGTCGAGCCGGACTGAGGCCTTGGGCCGCGCACCGCCGAGGCCCGTCGTCCCTGTGTCGAGAAGTCGTTTAACGGCGTCGGAGGGGTCATCGTCGGAGGCCAGTTCGTCGCTGGCGTGCAGAAGCTCAGGCAGAGCGACGAGCCGCGGGACGCGCGAGGGCTCGCCCAGGAACTCGTCGCTCCCGGGGGGCCGGAAGCGCAGGGCGCCCTGTCGGGTGTCGTCGCTGACGCCCAGGAGGAAGTCGAGGTCGTCCAGCTGACGGGGAACGCGTCCCTCTTCGCGGGCTCGCGATCGTTCGGCCTTGCGGATGAGGTTGCGGCCCCAGCGGTCAGGCGCGCTGTCAGCAAAGGCTCCAATGAGCCCAGACTGGTACTGAGCGCCGGGTACGAGGCTCAGGGTTGGGTCGATGTTCATCCCACCGTCGGCGAGGTAGGTGGGGTCGTAGAGAAAGGTGGTGGAGACCTGGCCGCGCGATCGGGTGACGTGCGCTTGGCCGATCAGGCGGTGGGAGCCATTGGCATCGGAGACGATCTCGATAGTGGTCATCGGGCGCGCTTTCTGGTGAGGCGGCCGGCGCGGAGGCGGCCGATGTCGCTGGCCAGGGGGTCGGCCGCGTCGACGATCTGGTCGAGGATGCCCAGGGCGCGGAGCACCTGGGTGACGCTGTTGAAGCTGACGTTGGGGTTGCCCGACTCGATCTTGCGCAGGGTGTCACGAGTGATGCCCGCTCGCTCGGAGACCTGCTGCGCGGTCAGGCCGAGCACCATGCGCCACCCGCGCACGTGCTCTCCGAACTCCGTCACCTGACGGTCGATCCTGTAGCCCGACATGCCCCTCCGTTCACTATGACGATCATCGTAGCCTGAACTGAGAGTTATGGCGATGCCGCTCGTCGTATGGTTCGGCGAACTTGGAGTGGACAACGATTTCGGTAGCTGTAGATCGTTCCCTAGACGCCTGGGCTGCTCGCCGGCGGGTCATCCAACCTCATGGTTCAGAGGCTGGACGTGGCGGCCATATCCTCCGACGGTCCACCGACGCTTCTGGGCTGCTCGCAACAGCAGACCTTCGTTAACCCGCATGCGGTGACCTGCTGGTCGACGAACCTGCAACCGCAGATCAAGAGCACCTTCAAGATGGATTCCCTCATTATTGGGCTCGACTCGGGCGAGTCCTTCCGGCCGACCTTCCACGCCCCGGGCTCCGCGGTGGCCCAGCCCAGCGAGGGCCAGCCGGTAGTGGCGTCGTCCTGAGCAAGGGTGACGACGGCGGAGCTCAGCAACCTTCCGGGCTTGAACTTCTCATTCAGTAATTTTCGATATTGCTCTCCACCCCAGCTCCATCAACAAATACACTGATAAGGGCAGCCGCGCCCTACAACTCTCTCAGGTAGAGGCAATCATACTGCTTCATAAAGGGTTCAGTGTCCGCAAGGATCTGATCACAGATTAGCGGATGCAGCTCGTTCCGCAACACCAAGTCGCTGAGGAATCCGATCAGGTTGGCAAGGTGTTACTATAGACCCTCAAGTTCCCAGCGAGCCAGCAGCGCTAAGCAAGTTCATAGAGAAGATTGACGTCGACTCCCCTAACCGGATTCGCCGCGAGCGACCGATCCGAAGACAACCACGCGCGCAATCCCGAAACAGTGGAGCACCGCACCCGACCACACTCAGTCAACACCCAAGAGCACAAGCAAAACCTCCAAACCCCAAACATACATCACATGGAATACATAGACAGAGACATATAGAGTCCCCAAATTTCGCGTTGCCAGCACACCAAATACCCCAAACAGTCAACAGCCTTCAGTCATCAAATATCCACTTAGGACATATCGAAAACCTCTACATTTTCGAATGCAAAGTCAACAACCTCGACCGGTCGTCCCCCACAAAACTCACCCTCAGTTCCTACATTAAGATCTAGGGTCGCTGAAAAATCACTTTTACAATCAAATTCTCGATCTTCTTGAGAAAACGACACCTCTTCGCTTCCATATCCCCCACTGGAGGGTACATCAAAAGTCGCCGAAACAAATATACTGGCAGAAAGATTACCCGAGAGAGAAAGTGTAAATTTAACGCCATCCTCAACCAACGGCTCCACTTTTTCTACACGACACGCAAGACTTTGCGGGGTCACCCACTCATTGCCACTTAGGTAATATTCGTTTTTAGACACCTCCTCCACAGCAATACCTTCTACCATTTTAGTAAAATGCCGAGAAACTTCATCGACCGCCGGAAGGACACAATCGTCAACAGACTTGCCAAAGAATTGCTTTACAAAGTTGAAGAAAGTCAATTCATAGCCTTCGATCCACACGCTGGCAGTGAACTCATGATAACTTGCTGCTGCACCGCAGACACCCAATGGCCTGTAGAGGCTAGGAGTCAGCTCAACCCCCAGTACATATAGTTCCGTGACAATACTTTGAAGAAATGGAATCAAGATTTTTTGATTTTGCCCATCTGTCAAGCTAGCTTCATCTAGCGCCACCATAGCTTTTGAAATCCTATGATTTGACCGGAAAATCCGCACAAACTCCTCTACTTGCACCTTCTTGCTTTGCGCCTCCCTTAGTAACATACTAAAACTGAGTAGGCCAGAATAATTGGCGTGGCGTTTCTTATTGTTGCAGCTTCCGCATGCCGGGACTAGATTTTCAAGGCCATTGACGTCAAAGTCACTGGAAAGGCTCTCTTCTACCTTAATCTGCGCCAAAGACTCCATCGAGGTGGTCTGCGGAATTAAATGATCGATTTCGATGCTAGTGAACAGATTGTGCACTCCACAGATAGCGCACTTCTCACCCCAGGTTTCCCAGAGCGCGAACCTCAGGAGCGAATTACGACCATGCTTCTTGTAGGACACTTTTTCTGACATAGTTTTCCCTCAAACTTCGCCCACAACACTGGATTAATCGAATAAAATGCCTTATCAATAGGTTATTCACACCACAGTCACTGAACACCTCTTCTGTCTCACCGACATACCGAACCTAGAGATTTATTCGTAGAGCCTACCGTGGATGTCGGCGTCTATGCACCAGAAATGAGCAATGTGATAGCATCTCCCCTTGAGTGCGACCTTCAGATTTTCAGGGCTAACTGAATACTGCATAATGATAGATTCAGGCACACCTATGGCGTGGACATTACCATTAGCTCGACGCAGGAAAATATGCAAACCTAAGTGCAGTCCTACAGATTACACATTTTACTTCACACGTTAAAACGGAACTCGATTGTGTCTCCGGCACCCCAACATGAAAGGACCTGATTGGATAGATCTGCAAAACGACGCATCGAGACCCACCCTAGTGATCTCGCGGCAACTTCCACCAGAGAGCTCGGGAGCGGAGCTGCGGTCACGATGCCGCTCGCCAGAAGTAGCGCTTCCCGCCGCTCATAAGCCTTCTGCCACTCGCAGTGCGCATCCACCCCTTCACCATTTGGGGAAGCCGAATCGTAGCCGGGCATCAAGCGAGGCTCCAAGTTCACCGCTGAGCCGTTGAGCAGGGCGTCGACTACCGCTGGAGGGGATCTCAGGTCTACCTCCTGCTCATGGCCAACACTCGTGGCCAAGATCGCTAGGTGCAGAGAGTCCGAGTAGACCCAAGCCGCCTCCTCTAGGAGATCCCTTACCGTTTGAGTTGCAGACTTCGGGACACCACTTGAATCGTCCGTGAATGTCGTAAGGAGGTTCACTTCTGCGGACAGTTGCGCCAAGTGGGTGCGGACGGTCTCCACATCTACTGGCTTAGGGGAGGCTGATAGAAGTTCCGAGAGCCGAGGATTAAGCAGGCTCTTAATAGCGTTCGACGCCGCCAGAACGGCCCGGCACTGCTCACGAAACTCCGCTTTGCGGTCGCCGTAGTAAGCGCGCACCTCACGTCGAGCCCGTTCAGAAGCAATTGCTCCCGTCTGCTCGGCGGTCTGCCGCGACACCCACACTGCAACGATGACAGCGACTGCGGACAGAAGGGCCGCAATGCTCCCCGCAACCGCGCTCACCCACTCAGCACTCACTTCTTACCGCCAGACGTTAGCCCTGTCCTAAACTCAACCACGTCCCCATCTGCCATGACGTAGTCCTTTCCTTCCATGCGCACTCGGCCGTGAGCGCGGGCTTCGGCAACGCTGCCGTACTGGACCAGGTCGTCGTAGCTCACGATCTCGGCCTTGATAAAGCCTCGCTCGAAGTCCGTGTGGATGACGCCTGCCGCCTGGGGCGCCGTCGCGCCCTTGCGGATCGTCCACGCGCGGGACTCCTTCTCCCCCGCCGTCAGGTACGTCTGCAGCCCCAGGGTGTCGAACCCGACCCGGGCCAGCTTGTCCAGGCCGGACTCCTCCTGCCCGTTGTCGTGCAGCATCTCCGCCGCCTCCTCGGGCTCCAGCTCCACGAGCTCGGCCTCGAACTGGGCGTCCAGGAAGATCGCCTCCGCCGGCGCCACCAGCTCGCGCAGCTCGGCCTGGCGGGCCTCGTCGTTCATCCCGGCGTCGTCCATGTTGAACACGTAGATGAACGGCTTGGTGGTCATGAGCTGGAAGGTCTTGAGCACCTCCGCATCAATCCCGGCAGCCTCGGCCCCGGCGGACAGCAGCGTCCCCTGCTCCAGGACCTTGAGGGCCGCCTGCGCCGTCTCCAGCACCACGGGCTCCGTCTTCTTGCCCCGCACCTCCTTCTCCAGGCGCGGGATCGCCTTCTCCAGGGTCTGCATGTCCGCCAGCACCAGCTCGGTGCTGATCGTCTCGATGTCCCCGGCCGGCTCGACCTTCCCATCCACGTGGACCACGTCCGGGTCCTCGAAGGCGCGCGTCACCATGCAGATGGCGTCCGCCTCGCGGATGTTGGCGAGGAACTGGTTGCCCAGCCCCTCGCCCTCGCTGGCGCCGCGCACGATCCCGGCGATGTCCACGAAGGAGACCGTCGCCGGTACCACCCTCGCGGAGTGGAACAGCTCGGCGAGCTTGTCCAGGCGCGCATCCGGCAGGGGCACAACCCCCACGTTCGGCTCAATGGTCGCGAACGGGTAGTTGGCGGCCAGGACGGTCGCGCGGGTCAGAGCATTGAACAGGGTGGACTTGCCGACGTTGGGCAGTCCGACGATTCCGATGGTAAGTGCCACGCAGCAGAGTTTAGACGGCCCCTGTGACACTGTCCGCCCCGACGGCGCCCCCGGGCCGGGTCACGCCGTCGGCCGCCCCACTCACTTCCCGGGGAGCTCGCTCGTCCGGACCGATGCCCACAGATCACCCCACGAGGTGTAGAAGCCCCCACTGGCATTGGCCCCGATCCCCACCGTCAACGCGACCAGGCCCGCCGCCACCACGATCACCAGGGCACGCCCCAGGATCGTGCCGCCCAGCCGCACCGCCGACCGCCTGCCGCCGTCGCGCCGTCGGCCCCAGCGGGGCGACCAGAACAAGACGACGCCCAGCGCCCCCAGCGAGACGACCACGGCCACGATCATCGTGCCCAGACCGTTGATCTCGAAGGGCTTGGCACGCACCGAGGAGACCGACTTCGCCGCGCGCTGGTCCTTGGACGTCTCCGACAGGGGCTTCACACCATCGGTGGTGGCCTTGGCCCTCGTATCGCCCTGAGGCGCAGGAAGGCCGGCCGCCGCGAACACGGCCGGGTCCGAGCCCCACCACGTCAGCAGCGACGGGAAGTGACCGCTCCACAGGGTCCAGGAATGCCCGCCGGTACTCGGGGTATCAACCGTCACCGAGTCCGGTTTCCGCACCACCTCATCCATGCTCCAGGCGGTTCGGGCCGTGCCGTAGGGGTCGTCCTGGGCCCCCAGGACGTAGAAGCGCATGCCGTCGGGCTTACGCTTTCCCAGCATGGTGGACAGCCCGTTCTGCGCCTGGAGCTCCCGGCCGCTGTGCGCCAGCGAGCCCTCACCGGGCAGGTCGTAGGAGGACATGACCCCCACCGCACCGAAGCGCTGCGGGACGTCGTAGGCGGTCCGTGCCGCGCAGTAGGCGCCCGCCGAGATCCCCATGATCATCCAGCCGGCCCGCTGCGTGGTGACGTTGGGGAAGGTCGCCTGGATCATGCGGGGAATCTCCTCCGCGGTCCAGGTCCCCACAGGCGGGCGGCCGTTGATGTTGACGCAGTCGGGCTGGCTGGCGCCGTCCGCGTTGAGCGAGGGGAAGACCAGGATCGACGGCGGGATGCGGCCGGCGTCGATCGCCTCCTGGAGCCGCTGGGGTGAGGCGATGCCCGTCACCAGGGACTGCGGGTCGCCGACCCAGCCGTGCAGGCCCACCAGGACGTTGTAGGTGCGGCCGTCGTTGGGCCGGTAGCCCGCCGGTAGGACGACGCGCACCGGCAGGGTGATGCCGCTGACCGGGCCGGTCCAGGTGGCCTCCTGCGAGCCGTCGCCGACGTCGTGGAAGGATGCCTTCCAGGCCGAGGCCGGGGCGGTACCGAAAGCGGAGGACTTCGGCGGGGACTCGATGCGCGAGTTGGCCTGGGTGCGAGGGGCGGCGGCCTTGGCGAGGTCGCCGACGGTGCGCACGTAGTGCATGGGCCGGTTGATGAGCAGGCCCCCAAGCACCACAACGAGCAGTACCGGCACGCCCACCATGGCGGTGCGCGCCGTATAGCGGCCGACGCCCCGCAGCACCGTGCGCAGCGCGGGGCGGGTGAGTCGGGTGGGCTCGTCTGCGCTGGAGGCGCCCGCGGTGGCCGGAACAGTTCGCGGCAGGAGGACTGCCGCGACGACGGTAGTCAGAACGGCAAGGACCAGCACGACCGCGATCGTTGTCAGGCTGGTCAGCGGGATGCTGCGCAAGAGGCTCACGTCCGACAAGCATGGCACCACCTGCTCAGATACCCATCATCCGGGGGTGGCAGAAGGGCAGTGCTCTTGGTCTCCTCCCCGCTTGTGCGGGCGGGCTCAGGCGGGACGCAGGACTGTTGCCCCAGGTCCGCTCGGTCGGTTGGCACATGCCTTGGGAAAAACGTGCCCGACGACGCCGGAGCAGACCAGGCCGGCAGACCGAGCCGACGGACAGGGAGGCGGCGGGGCTTCGTGGGGACTGTCCGTGGGGCTTCAGGGCACCGAATAGATGTCACACCCCTGGGGCACCATCGGTTCATGAGCTCCTCAGCGGTCCTGCTTCCCATCCTGCTGCTCCTCGTCGGCCTGGTGATCGGGGTGGTCATCGGCTACCTCGGCGCGCTCGCCCGGCGCACCACCGCGCACCAGTCGGCCGGCGAGCAGATGGCCGAGCTGCGGGCGCAGGCCGCCCAGTGGCAGGCCC
>ERZ773026.1942-NODE-1942-length-10045-cov-4.595796_pt1 | contig 10045 bp, 7 predicted proteins | sample MGYA00580838_ERZ773026 | MGnify/ENA primary metagenome ERZ773026 (study PRJEB29015, sample SAMEA2738006) | human oral metagenome | biome: human oral; feature: human-associated habitat; material: dental | place: China | collected 2055 ... | reverse complement strand
ACGAGTGGTAGATAAGTTTGGGCTACGTACGTGGCTCTAATATCTACGTACGTGGATGTTTGGATTTACGTACCTGGTCTTTAAGACTACGTACATAGATGCAGGAAAACCACTACGTGAAAGCGCTTTTTCCTTCACGAGAACGACACTTTCCCCTCTGCTGGATAAGAGGAATACGAAGGTACACACTTCTCTCGCATCATAGTCTCCGTAAGAGGAGTAGACCAAGAAGGCCACCCTTCTGCCTCTACAAATCTCCCCATCAGTTAGCTTCTCTTCTCTCCACCAAAAAGCAGCGCCCCCGAAGGATGACCTTCGGGGGCGCTACTTGTATATATGTATAGGGCTTATTCGCTGGGGAGGATATCGCCGAGGATGGCTGCCGTAGCACCGCACTCCTCTCTGAAGTAAGCACGGGTACGTGCCTCAAGGGCCTTGCACTCTTCCTCCGAGGAGAAGCGCTGGAGGAGCTGCGAGAGCTCCGCCCGATCGTGCAAGATGAAGCCTGAAGAGCGGCGCACCAGCTCGCGCACCTCACGGTGCTTGTGGATCTCTGGGCCGAAGAAGACGGGGATACCATATACCGCAGCCTCGAGCGTATTGTGCACGCTCTTGCCGAAGCCACCGCCTACATAAGCCCACGTGCCGTAGCGGTAGACCGAGGAGAGCAGGCCGAAGCAGTCGATGATGATGCAGGCTGTGCCCTCAGGTAGACCCTTCGCTTCGTCATACTCGGAGAGGCGAATGGATGGACGCTTGAGGCCCGACTCGATAGCACGTAGGTGCTCCTCGTGGATCTCATGCGGTGCCAAGACCAAGGCGAAGTCCTCGGGAGCCTCCTCATTGAAGTAAGGCAGGAGGATAGCTTCGTCCTCGGGCCACGAGCTACCGACCACCAAGAGGCGACGGCCACGAGAGAGCTCCGCTACCGCAGGGATATCCTTCGCTGCACGGGCGATCTCCTCGACACGGTCGAAGCGCGTATCCCCTGTGACCTTGACCGACTCGACACCGTGCTCCACGAGAAGCGTGCGCGAAGCCTCGTCCTGCACGTAGAGACGGCGGAAGAGGTGCAGCAGACGCAGGTACCAGCCTCCGTAGCTACGGAAGAAAAGCTGGTCGGGGCGGAAGATCGCCGAGACGAGGTAGGTAGGGATAGAGCGCGTAGCCAGCTCGCTGAGCATCGTAGGCCAGAAGTCGTACTTGATGAAGATAGCTACCGCAGGGTGCGCCAGATCAAGGAAACGGCGCACCGAGGAGGAGCGATCCGAAGGCAAATAGACCACGACATCTGCCCCAGCATAATCCCGACGCACCTCATAGCCTGAGGGGCTGAAGAAGGAGAGCAGGATCTGATACTCGGGGTGTGCCTTGCGCCACGCCTCCATGAGCGGACGGCCTTGCTCGAACTCTCCCAGCGACGAGGCGTGGAACCACACCACAGGACGATCCGTCGTGAGCCCCTTGAGGCGCTGAGGAGTCTCCCGACGCCCCTCGATGATGAGACGAGCCTTCGGATGGAAGGGGGCCACCAGATGCAGCAGCGCCGAGGCTGCTATACCAGCTATGCTATAGAGTGGATTCATGCAGTGGGTACGACCCGCTTAGCCCAGGACTTCGATAGCACGCTGCAGACGCTGGAGGGTCTCTCCACGGCCGAGCAGTGCGGTGATATCAAAGAGATGAGGGCCCTTAGCAGCACCGACGAGTGCCAGACGGAAGCAGTTCATCACCGCACCGAGGCCATAGCCCTTCTCCTCGATCCAAGCCTTGACGACCTCTTCGGTCGCCTCGCTGGGGAGGTCTTCGGGCTGGGTGGCGAGGAGTGCAGCGAGCTCCGTGAGCTGGGCTGCGCTGTCTTCCTTCCAGCGCTTCTTCACGGTCTTCTCATCGTAAGCCGTGGGGGCGGTGAAGAAGTAAGCGATCTGCTCCTCAAGCTCGAGGAGCGTCTGAGCACGCTCCTTAGTCAGGCCGATGGCGCGAGCTACATAGTCTGCGTCGAAGGTGATGCCTGCAGCCTCGAGGCTGGGGCGCAGGAGGGCAGCCAGACGCTCATTGCTGGAGGTCTGGATATAATGATGGTTGAACCACTTCCCCTTCTCGTAGTCGAACTTAGCGCCAGCCTTGCTGCACTTCTCGATACGGAAGTAGCGGATCAGCTCTTCCATGTTCATGACTTCCTCGTGATCATTACCGGGGTTCCAGCCGAGGAGTGCGACGAAGTTCACGACAGCCTCGGGGAGGTAACCGCTCTCGCGGTAACCAGAGGACACTTCACCCGTCTTGGGATCGACCCAGCGCAGGGGGAAGACAGGGAAGCCGAGACGGTCGCCGTCACGCTTACTGAGCTTACCGTTGCCCTCGGGCTTGAGGAGGAGAGCCAGGTGAGCGAAGCGGGGCATCGTGTCGCGCCAGCCGAAGGCTTCGTAGAGAAGCACGTGTAGCGGTGCGCTGGGCAGCCACTCTTCGCCACGGATGACGTGGGTGATACGCATCAGGTGGTCGTCGACGATGTTCGCCAGATGGTAGGTAGGCAGGTCGTCAGCACTCTTGTAGAGGACCTTGTCATCGAGGACGGAGCTATTGAAGGTCACGCGCCCACGGATCATATCGTCGACCTCGACCTCTACATCGGGCGTGACGAGGAAGCGGACGACATACTGCGCACCGCCTGCGATGAGAGCATCGACCTCCTCACGTGGCAGGACGAGCGAATTGCGCATCGAGCTGCGGGTCGTAGCGTCGTACTGGAAGTTCGCTACCGTCTTACGCTTCTCCTCCAGTTCCTCGGGCGTGTCGAAGGCGATATAAGCCTTACCCGCGTCGAGGAGCTGCTGGACGTACTTGCGGTAGATATCGCGGCGCTCGCTCTGACGATAGGGGCCGCAGTCCCCACCATAGCTCACGCCTTCGTCGAAGCGGATACCGAGCCACTCGAGGGCCTCGATGATATAAGCCTCCGCCCCTGGGACGAAGCGCTGGCTATCCGTATCCTCGATACGCAGAAGGAGCTCACCGCCGTGAGCCTTTGCGAAGAGATAGTTATAGAGAGCTGTGCGGACACCGCCGATATGCAGCGCTCCCGTAGGGCTGGGAGCAAAGCGAACGCGTACTGATTCGTGTGACATAGTGCTATGGTGATATGCTTGTTGTGTGGATGCTGATGCGACTACCGCCCAGCGTCAGATGGGAGCTGGAGCGTCCAGCCCATGTGGCTGTCGAGTTCCTGCTGTAGGAGGGTGAGGCTCTCAGCCTCGAGAGGTGCCCCTTCACTCAAGGGGCAGGTGGGGGAAATGAGATGTATGGTACCCGAAAGGAATATCGTGCGCTCCCCTTCGCCAACGAAGGGAGCTAAGATGAAGCTCCCTGGCATAAGCTCCTCGATGAGGACCGAGTGAGCGACCCAGCGCCCAAGGCGCAGGTGGTGACTGGCATAGCGAGGCCGGGGAGATCGGGACATGGGGAGTGGTTAGAGTGCCGTAATGCCGTCGTCATCGGAGAGCTCCGTAGCGGGCTCCTCAGCCTGAGGCTCGTCGGATGGAGTGGGTGTAGGCTCGGGGGTAGCACCCGTATAGCGGACAAGGCTGAAGCTATCGACGACGAAAAGTGGACTCTTGCTCTTGGGGAGGCGACCACGCAGCAGCCCATAAGCCGCACGCATCGTCTTACCGTTGGGTATGGTGATGGCGAGTTGGTTGAGGCCAGGATGTAGGGAGGGAAGGGTCTCGGCTTGCTGCGTAGAGTCTGCATACTGCAGACGGAGCTGGAGCTGAAGTGCGGAGGGCGATGCCCCGCTTACACGGACGATGAAGCGGAGCTCCGTACCGCCCGTATAGCTGACACTGGGCTCGAGAGCGAAGGAGCGCTCTACATAACTCCCTGCGAGGTAGCGGCTGGCACTATCGCGTAGGAGGTTCACCGAGTCAATATCGTGCGCCGCCCACAGGCTGCGACGTCGCTCGATGCGGTCAAGGCTATCGACACGTACCTGCAGCATCGCTTGGCGGGACTCCAGCACCAGAGCAGCGTGCTCATAGAGCTTCTGATACTCGACGATCTGATGGCGTCCATACCAGACGAGCGAGCTATCCCAGTCGGCCAGCGTATAGCCATAGCGGCTGAGGATGGCTTGGAAGCCCACGATACGCAGGCTATCCTCGAGGCCTCGCTGGTTAAAGGAAGCCTCTGCCGTGAGCATCTCAGGCAGGAGTTCCTTGACCGTCTTGAGGTCGATCTGCTTCCACTTCCCCTTAGAGCCACCACAGGCACTCCCCCCGACAAGGAGAAGCGCCAGCAAGAGAGCCTTCAGTAGGCTGCGACGGGGCAGGGTGAAGCGGTACGACATAGGGCAAGACGACTAAGCTATTCCTCCGTATCAGTCTCCGTAGACGTATCCTTATCCTTTGAAGGGAAGAGGGTATCCAGCGCCGTGGAGAACGTGCGGCGATAGCAGAGGAGCAGGAGCGCCACACCTACAGAGATGCAGGCATCAGCGAAGTTGAATATCGGGCTGAAGAAGACGAACTGCTCACCGGCATGGATAGGACTCCACGAGGGATAAGTCGTCTGGATGATGGGGAAGTAAAGCATATCGACCACCTTGCCATGCAGGAAGGTGCCGTAGCCTTCGCCCCAGGGGACGAGCTGTGCTACTGCCCCGCGGCTCGTGGAGAAGATCTCCCCGTAGAAGAGGCAGTCGATGACATTCCCAAGTCCACCAGCGATGACGAGACCAAGCGTCAGGCAGAAGCCGAGTGAGAAGCGACGTAGGCGTAGCAGACGCACCAAATAGTATACCCCTGCCCCCATCGCGAGTATACGGAAGAGCGTCAGAAGGAGCTTACTACCGAGCGTGATCCCGTAGGCCATCCCTTCGTTCTCGACGAAGTAGATCTTGAACCACGAGGTGATCTCGTGCATCTCCCCCTCGACCATTGAGGTCTTGACCCAGATCTTCGAGGCCTGGTCAATGACGAGTAGGAGGACGATAAACGCCGTCGTCCAGAGGGTCGTCTTGGAGCTTCTTGTCATCAGTCGCGTGGGGGCTTACTTCTTCTCTTGGAGCTTCGCCTCGATAGAGAGCGTAGCATGAGGCACAGCGCGCAGACGCTCCTTGGGGATGAGCTTACCGGTCTGGCGGCAGATGCCGTAGGTCTTGTTCTCGATGCGGCGCAGGGCTGCTTGGAGATTGTGGATGAACTTCAGCAGACGCTCAGCCATGCGACCTGCTTCTCCCTTGGAGAGAGAAGCAGCGCCGTCATGGACTGCCTTGAAGGTGGGCTGTGTGTCGGCTACGTCATTGCTCTGATAGTCGACGGCACTCTCACGCAGGAGATCGTAATCGCGGATAGCTTGCTCGAGCTTCTGCATGATAAGCTCACGGAACTCCTGGAGCTCCTCGTCTGTGTAGGAAGTCTTCTGGTCACTCATTGTATAGTTATCTGAATTGTAGGCAGGGCGGAAGAGTACACCCGCCCCGCCCGTGTGTTAGTTTGCCTTCTCTATATAGATGGGGATCATACGTTCGTCCAGGTCAAGCTCCAGCGTGGGTGTGAAGCCCGTCTGCTCCTCGATGGAGACTGCCTGCACCTCCTTAGCGATATAAGCCGAGTAGACACTGAGCACACGGTGGAGCTCTTCGTCCTCGGGCAGGAGGATACGTACCTTGTCACTGACCTCGAAGCCGCTCTGCTTACGCAGGTTCTGAATGCGGTTGATCAGCTCACGAGCCGTACCCTCGAGGCGCAGCTCATCGGTCACGGTGATATCCAGAGCGATGGTCAGCGTGCCTTCGTTGGCCACGAGCCAGCCAGGGATATCCTCTGAATAGATGTCGACGTCGTCGCGGAGGATCGTCACAGGCGCCCCTTCGACTGTGAAGTCGATCTGACCGGTGCGCTCGATCGTAGCGATCTCGTCCTGCGTGAACTCTGCCACCACAGCAGCGATAGCCTTCATGATCTTGCCGTAGCGTGGGCCAAGCTTCTTGAAGTCGGGCTTGATACGCTTGACGAGCACGCCTTCGCCGTCGGTGACGAACTGCAGCTCCTTGAGGTTCACCTCACTGAGGATGAGGGGCACGACGGGCAGGATAGCCTGATGGTCGGCCTCGTTGACGATGGGGATCATCAGACGCTGCAGGGGCTGACGCACCTTGATATTGACCTTACGACGCAGGGCCAGCACCATCGAGCAGATGCTCTGCGCGAGGTGCATGCTGCGCTCAAGGCTCTCGTTAATCTCCTCACGGCAAGCGGTGGGGAAGTCAGCCAGATGCACTGAGTGCTCGGTATCATTCGTGCCCTTGCTGGTAAGGTCGCGGTAGAGCTGATCAGCGTAGAAGGGGGCGATGGGTGCCATAAGGCGAGCCACCGTGACCAGACAGCGGTAGAGCGTCTGGTAGGCGGAGAGCTTGTCCGTGGTCATCTCACCAGCCCAGAAGCGGCGGCGAGAGAGGCGCACGTACCAGTTGCTCAGCTGCTCGGAGACGAAGTCACCGATAGCACGAGCGGCACGCGTAGGCTCGTAGTCCTCCAGATCGCTATCGACCTCGAGGATGAGGCTATTGAGAGTAGAGAGGATCCAGCGGTCGATCTCGGGGCGCTCAGCATAAGGGAGCTCCTCACGAGCCGTAGGATCGAAACCATCGAGGTTAGCATACAGCGCGAAGAACTGATACGTATTGTACAGCGTCGCGAAGAACTTACGGCGTACCTCATCGATACCCTCGACGTCGAACTTCAGGTTGTCCCAAGGCGACGAGTTGCTGATCATGTACCAGCGCAGGGGGTCAGAGCCATACTTCTCGATCGTCTCAAAGGGATCGACAGCATTGCCCAGACGCTTACTCATCTTGTTGCCATTCTTATCGAGCACGAGCCCGTTAGAGATGACCGCCTTGTAGCTATTCGTACCACGTACCATCGTAGCGATAGCGTGGAGCGTGAAGAACCACCCACGCGTCTGGTCCACCCCTTCGGCGATGAAGTCCGCGGGGAAGGCGCGACCGCTGTCGAGCAGTTCCTTATTCTCAAAGGGATAGTGGAGCTGTGCGAAGGGCATAGCACCCGAGTCAAACCACACGTCGATGAGGTCCGTCTCACGGCGCATAGGCTTGCCCGAGGGTGAGACTAAGATGATATCATCGACATAGGGACGGTGCAGGTCGATCTTATCGTAGTTCTCCTGCGTATATACCCCTGGGGTGAAGTCCTTCCAGGGGTTAGCCGTCATGAAGCCAGCTTCTACCGAGCGCTCGATGGCGTGGTAGAGCTCTTCGACGGATGAGATACAGATCTCTTCACGGCCATCCTCGGTGCGCCAGATAGGCAGGGGCGTACCCCAGTAGCGGCTACGCGAGAGGTTCCAGTCCTGGAGGTTCTCCAGCCACTTACCGAAGCGACCCGTACCGGTGCTCTCGGGCTTCCAGTTGATGGTATCATTGAGACGCATCATCTCCTCACGGCAAGCCGTGGTGCGGATGAACCAGCTATCCAGCGGGTAGTAGAGTACGGGCTTGTCCGTACGCCAGCAGTGGGGATAGGAGTGTACGTGCTTCTCGATCTTGAAGGCACGACCCTCGCCCTTCAGCAGAAGTGCGATAGTCACATCTAAGGTCTCATCCTGATCGGTGAGCGTGTCGTCGTAGGCGTTCTTGACGTAGCGCCCTGCGAACTCCTTATATATATCTACGTTGACAAAGTCCTTGACGAAGGCGGGATCCATATCCTCCAGACGGAAGAGACGGCCCTGCATATCGACCATAGGGCGCACATTGCCATCACGATCGAGGACGGTCAGCCCTGCGATGTCGCTGGCCTTAGCCACCTTGTTGTCGTCCGCACCGAAGGTAGGTGCGATATGCACGATCCCCGTACCATCGCTCGTGGTGACGAAGTCGCCAGCGATGACGCGGAAGGCATCCCCGTCGGGACGCATCCAGGGGAGGAGCTGCTCATAGCGCGTGCCTACGAGGTCCTTACCCTTCCACTCGCCGACGATGACGTAGGGGAGCTTCTTGTCGCCAGGCTGATAGGCTGCGAGTGCCTCTTCACCTTCGTGCTCCTTGCTGAAGAGCGTGTGCAGGAGTGCACGAGCTACCACAGCCGTGATAGGCGCACCCGAATAGGGATTGAAGGAGCGGACGGCTACGTAGTCGATCTCAGGACCGACGCAGAGAGCCGTATTCGAGGGCAGCGTCCAGGGGGTCGTCGTCCAAGCGAGGAAGACGGCTTCACCATGGCCCGTCAGCTCGGCACGTGGGTCGATGATGCGGAACTGTGCGACGCACGTCGTGTCCTTCACATCACGATAGCACCCAGGCTGATTCAGCTCGTGCGTACTCAGCCCCGTACCTGCAGCAGGCGAATAGGGCTGGATCGTGTAGCCCTTATAGAGGAGGCCCTTCTTATAGATCTCGCTGAGGAGGTACCAGAGGGTCTCGATATAGCGGTTGTCGTAGGTGATGTAGGGGTGATCCATGTCCACCCAGTAGCCCATGAGGCGGGTGAGCTGCTCCCACTCCTGCGTGTACTTCATCACCTCACGGCGACAAGCAGCATTGTATTCGTCGACGCTGATCTTCTTGCCGATATCTTCCTTCGTGATGCCGAGAGCCTTCTCGACCCCGAGCTCTACGGGCAGACCATGGGTATCCCAGCCGGCCTTGCGGTCGACGCGGAATCCCTTCATCGTCTTGTAGCGGCAGAAGATATCCTTGATCGAGCGCGCCATGACGTGGTGAATACCAGGCATCCCATTAGCCGAGGGAGGCCCTTCGTAGAAGACGAATGAGGGCGTGCCTTCGCGCAGGGCAAGCGTGCGGGCAAAGAGGTCTTCCTCCTGCCACTGATCCAGCACCTTCTTATTGACCCCCGAGAGCTGGAGGTTATCGTATTCAGGGAACTTATGGCTCATACAGCGTCTATATTATATCGTCGTCGGGAGGAGCGACGGGCCTAGTACGGCTACACCCCATCCCAAGGTAGTTCAAAAAGTGATACAAAGATACTGCTTTCCATCGACGCAGATTCTATGCATCTGCATACGAAGCATGCGCATCCTTCATCACCCATCAAAGAAGCGGAGCCTCTCTCTGCAAGCAAATATTATTACGCAGCATAAAGTTTCCCTAAAAAGAAGGGAGCCCCTGCTTCATCAGCAAGGGCTCCCGATCCTAAAAGGCGAAGCATTTAGTGCTTTTTCTCAGCTACATCACTGGGAAGCTCAGGCTGCGGTGCTTGGGGCTCCTCCTTAGGAGCTGAGGCTGGAGCTTCTACTGAAGACGCAGGGGCCTGTGAAGTTGGAGTTCCCACATTGACCACGACCATCTGCTGCTGAGCCTGTCCTGTGACAAGAGCTCGCTGTGCCATGAAGAGAGCATTATACGCATCTACCTGTCCCCCCAAAGTGAAGAGATCCACCAGCAGGCCGATACCACAGAGGCCACCTGTCAAAAGATAGAGAATCCCCATCCCTGTCTTACCGAGGTAGAACTTGTGGATACCAAGTACCCCGAAAAAGAACCACAAAAGATAGGCTGTAGTTTTTGATTTCATACGCGTAAAGAATTATTATAGGTTAATAATAGGTATGCTAAAAACCACCACTTAAGAGGGTATAACTATACGCCTCCAAGTTCGTGTGCTATGATGGATTAGGATAAAAAAACTAAGCGAGAGTGTGTAACACTCTCGCTTCTGGAGTACTCCAGAAGCTTTGCATCAAACAGCCTTCAACTGCAGATGCATCACTTCGAGTTACTCGCATCAGGTTCATCGTCGCAAAGATAGTATTTTTTTCATCCGGAGCATTCAGATTAATCATACGAAGCATGCGTACCCTTCATCACCCTCCCAAGCCCCCCTCCCTAAGCAAGCGAGCAAAGACACTTTCCCCAAGATAAGCGGAGCGACAAACTTCAGGGGAGTACTACGGACCAATAGTGGTCGGGGCATAAAGCAATAGTGAATAGGGATATTAGAGCTATATAGGATGGCAAAGAAAGCTATATAGCTTTGTGAAGTGACCTCTATTAGGTTGTTGC
>ERZ773026.1940-NODE-1940-length-10050-cov-24.606503_pt1 | contig 10050 bp, 7 predicted proteins | sample MGYA00580838_ERZ773026 | MGnify/ENA primary metagenome ERZ773026 (study PRJEB29015, sample SAMEA2738006) | human oral metagenome | biome: human oral; feature: human-associated habitat; material: dental | place: China | collected 2055 ... | reverse complement strand
GGGGACCCCTGGCCCGTTCGCTCAGCTTCCCCTTCCACCCGCACGTGACCCTGGCTCACGAGGTCTGCGAGGACGGCCTCGACACCGCGGCGAGAAAGGGCGCGGACCTGACCATGGACTTCACTGTCACCAAGCTTCATCTCTACCGCCACCGCAGCCGGCCCGCCGGCCACGGCGATAGCCAGTGCCCGGCTTCGGAAGGGGGCTGGGACGTCGTGTCCGCCTTCGCCTTCGGGGGCTCCCTGGCCCCTGACGCCTCCGCTGACACTACGGCGAGAGCAGTACCGGTGCTTCCGACGGCTCCGGCGGTGTCGGCATGATCGAGCGCGTCAAGGAGCTGCTGGAGGCCGGGCGGCGCACGAGGATCGGCCGGGCCCTGATCCGCTACGGCACGGCGCGCGGCGCACTCATGGCCGGAGGGATCGCCTACACGGGCATGTTCTCCGTCTTCGCCGTGCTCGTCATCGGCGTGAGCATGCTGATGGCCATGCTCGGTCGGTACCCCAGCATCCGGGCGGCTGTCGTGGACTCCATCAACTCCCTGCTGCCCGGTGTCATTGACACAGGCAGCGGCACGGGGCTGGTCACAGTGGAGCAGTTGACGCTCTCCTCGGCGCTCAACCTCGGATCGGTGCTGGCGGCCGGGGCCTTCATCTACTCGGTCATCAGCCTCATGGGCACTCTCAAGATCGCCTTGCGGGCCATGTTCGGACTGGTCAATCCCGTCATGAGACCGGTGGTCGGGCAGCTGGCGAATCTCGGGGGCTTCCTGGTCATCGTGGCCGGAGTGCTGGTGACCGCCGTCGCCTCGGTGGTGACGACGACGCTGTCGGGCAGTGTCGGTCGCTCCCTGGGCCTGCCGCAGTCGCTGACCGGAACCGGGGCGTGGGTGATGACGCTCCTGCTGTCCTTCCTCATCGACACCGGTGTCCTGGCATTCCTCATCACCATGTGCGGCATCCGCCCTCCCCGGCGCGACCTGCTGCAGGGCTGCATGCTGGGCGCCTTCGCGCTGGGCGCGCTGCGCCAGGTGGGAACCGGGGCGGTCGGCTCGGTGACGCGTAACCCGCTGCTGGCCTCCTTCGCCGCCATCGCCGTCCTCATCCTGTGGCTGCACCTGACCAGCCGCGTCGTGCTGCTCGTGGCGGCCTGGATGGCCAACCCGCCGCTGCCCCGCGACGTCGGCCACCCCGACGAGGTCCACGCCCACGAGCGCCCCAACTACGTGACGCTCTCCGTGCCCGAGACCCTGGCCTGGCCCCGCCAGTCCATCACCGGCAGCCTCGAGGCGGACCCGACGGCGCACCCCGACTACGTTCCCCCGGTGCCTATCCCCTGAAGGCAGGGGCCCGGCGCTGCCGTGAGCCCGATCTGGTGAACAGACAGTGGGCCGGGACGATAGCCTGTGGCGGTGACTGACACTCCTGGCAACCCTGGCGGCCCCACTCAGGCCGCACATCCCAGTGGCTCGGCTTCCGGCGACGGCTCAGCCCCGGCCATTCACGCCATCATCCCCGCCGGAGGCGCGGGCACCCGGCTGTGGCCGCTCAGCCGACGCCACCGCCCCAAGTTCCTCCTCGACCTCACGGGGGCCGGCCGCAGCCTCCTGCAGGACACGGTCGAGCGCCTGGCGCCGGTGACCGCGACGACGACGGTCGTCACCGGCGTCGCCCACATCGCCGCCGTGGCCGACCAGCTCCCGAGCATTCCGCGCGACAACCTCCTGGCCGAGCCCTCCCCGCGCGACTCCATGGCGGCCATCGGCCTGGCCGCAGCTGTCATCGCCCGCCGTCACGGACGAGACGCCGTCGTCGGCTCCTTCGCCGCCGACCACACCGTGGCCGACCGGGCCGCCTTCGCCGACGCCGTCCGCCAGGCCGCCCTCCTCGCCGAGCAGGGCTGGGTGGTCACCATCGGGATCGAGGCCACCGGCCCCTCGACCGCCTTCGGCTACATCCACGCCGGCGACCCCACCGACGTGCCCGGGGCCCCCGACGGACGCCGGGTCCTGGGCTTCACCGAGAAGCCCGACGCCAACACCGCCGCCGCCTACCTGTCCACCGGTGACTACCGCTGGAACGCCGGCATGTTCGTGGTCCGCGCCGGCGTCCTCCTCGACCACCTCGCCGAGCTCAGGCCCCAGCTGGCGGCGGGCATCGAGGCCATCGCCGCCGTCTGGGACGCCCCCGAGCGCGAGGAGGTCCTGGCCGAGCGCTGGCCCGCCCTGGAGAAGATCGCCATCGACCATGCCATCGCCGAGCCGGTGGCCGCCGCTGGGGGAGTGGCCACCGTGCCGGTCTCCATGGGGTGGAACGACGTCGGCGGATTCGACGCCCTGACCGAGCTCGTCCCGCCGCGCACCCAGGGGCCGGCCACCGGGGCCGGCGTCCTCGACGACGTCGACGGCTCCGACGGCTCTACCGGGACGGGCACTGCCGGAGAAGCCTCCTCCGCGACCCCCCGCGCAGAGATCCGGGCCCTCGACTCCGAGGGCGCCCTCATCGCCTCCACCTCCGGACGCACGGTCGTGCTCCTGGGGGTGCCGGGCACCGTCGTCGTCGATACTCCCGACGCCCTCCTGGTCACCACCCCCGAGCACGCCCAGGACGTCAAGGGCGTCGTCGACGCCCTCAAGGCGGCCGGCCGAGAGGACCTGCTCTAGCCGAACCACTGCACCGGGGACCGTCTTGTCCCCTCGACTTCTGAAACGCCCACGCGGGCGTGATTCCGGGTATGGATGGTCGCCCCGAAGGCAATGGTGGGTCGATGGAAGAGGTCCGGCGGCTCGCCAGTGTCCATGGCGCTGACATTAGCTCCGCTCCGGCGCCGCACGCCGAGGACAAACCGCGGTATTTCAACGATCCTCACCGGCCGCTTCCGTGGCGGGTTCGCTAATGTCAGCGCTGTGGACACTGGTTGCCTGTGCGACCGGCTCAGCGGGGTCCTTGTGGCACGGCCCGGCGCCCTTACCTCAGGTCCGACCCCGCTGATCCCTGCTTGGCGTCTGTTCAGGACCTGGAGGTCGTGGTTCGACGCCGGACGCCACCCGATCTGCCGCGAGCAGCCTCGCCGCCCCTGTCGGTAAGGCACGCTGCGGCAATCGGGGGGTCGGTCAGCCGGCCCTTTGAGGGCCCGGCGCCGGAAGAAGACAGCCCTCCGGTGCCGGGCCCCTCATTGAAACCACGACGATCACGAGCTCATTCCGGTGGAACAGGTGGTGTGAGAATGAGGGGTCGTCGCCTATCCTTGACACTCGAATGTGTCCCCTGTCGCACGCGAGAACCACGGAGGTTTCCATGAAGAAGGCCTGCTCCGCGATGACGCTCGGCGCGGCTGTGGCCCTGGTCCTGGCCGCCTGCGGGACGCCGCCGGCGCAGCGGCCCACCCGCAACCTCGAGGGTGCCAAGAACTTCACCGCCTGCATGCTCTCCGATGAGGGCGGATTCGACGACCACTCCTTCAACGAGTCCGGCAAGAAGGGCCTGGACCGGGCCGGCAAGGAGCTGGGAGTCAAGACCATCGCCGTGCAGTCGGAGAACTCGGCCGACTACGCCACCAACATCTACGCGCTCATCCAGCAGAACTGCAAGCTCGTCATCGGCGTCGGATTCAACATCGCCGCCGACCTGACCGAGTCGGCCAAGGCCAACCCCGACATCCAGTTCGCCCTCATCGACGCCTCCTTCATCGGCGCCGACGGGAAGCCCGCCGATCTGCCCAACACCAAGCCGCTGCTGTTCAAGACGGCCGAGGCCGCCTACCTGGCCGGATACGCCGCCGCCGGTACCTCCCGCACCGGGGTCGTGGGCACCTACGGCGGCAAGCCCCTGCCCACCGTCCAGATCTTCATGGACGGCTTCGCCAAGGGCGTGGCCCGCTACAACCAGGACACCGGCGCCCAGGTCCAGGTCAAGGGCTGGGACACCACCACCGGCAAGGGCGGATCCTTCGTCGGCAACTTCACCGACGCCGCCAAGGGCCAGGCCATCACCGAGCAGTTCATCTCCCAGGGCGCGGACATCATCATGCCGGTGGCCGGCCCCGTCGGCCAGGGCACGCTGTCCTCCGTGCGCCAGAAGAACGACGCCGGGGGCACCAACGCCGTCATCTGGGTCGACTCCGACGGCTACACCTCCTCCGGTGACGGCAGCATCATCATGACCTCCGTGGTCAAGGAGATCGGCAACTCGGTCTTCGACACTGTCAAGAACGCCTCCGAGGGGAGATTCTCCTCCGAGCCCTACATCGGAACCCTCAAGAACAACGGGGTGGCCGCCGCACCCTTCCACGACTTCGACTCCCGGGTGCCGGCGCCGGTCAAGGCCAGGCTCGAGGAGCTGCGAGGCCAGATCATCGACGGGTCCCTCGACGTCTCCACCCCCTACGACCCCTCCTGACCGCCCGGCCGGGGCCGGCGCCCCGAGCCTCCACCGCCACCCGGAAGCGAGCCTGTTGTGAAGCTTGAGCTGCGCGGGATCACGAAGGCCTTCGGGCCGCTCGTGGCCAACGACCATATCGACTTAACCGTCGAACCCGGCCAGATCCACGCCCTGCTGGGCGAGAACGGCGCGGGCAAGTCCACGCTCATGAACGTCCTCTACGGCCTCCACCAGCCCGACGCCGGAGAGATCCTCATCGACGACGAGCCGGTCACCTTCTCCGGGCCGGGCGACGCCGTGGCCGCAGGCATCGGCATGGTCCACCAGCACTTCATGCTCGTGCCCGTCTTCACCGTGGCCGAGTCCGTCGCCCTGGGCTACGAGCCGGTCGGGTCGCTGGGGCTCATCAACACCGGCGCCGCCGCCGCCAAGGTCACCGAGATCTCCCGCCGCTTCGGCTTCGACGTCGACCCCCACGCCCTCATCGAGGATCTGCCCGTGGGCGTCCAGCAGCGCGTGGAGATCATCAAGGCCCTGGCCAGAGACGCCAAGGTCCTCATCCTTGATGAGCCCACCGCCGTGCTCACCCCGCAGGAGACCGACGAGCTCATCACCATCATGCGCGAGCTCAAGGCCTCGGGCACCTCCATCGTCTTCATCACCCACAAGCTGCGCGAGATCCGCGAGGTCGCCGACACCATCACCGTCATCCGCCGCGGCCGCGTCGTCGGCACCGCCGAGCCCACCGCCTCGGCCGCCGAGCTCGCCGGCCTCATGGTCGGCCACGACGTCTCCCTGACCGTCGACAAGACCCCGGCCGACCCCGCAGGCGACGGGCTCACCCTGGAGGGCATCAGCCTCATCGAGGACGGCACCGCCCTGCTCCAGGATATCGACCTGCACGTGCGCGCCGGCGAGATCCTCGCCATCGCCGGCGTCCAGGGCAACGGCCAGACCGAGCTGAGCGAGGTCATCCTCGGGCTACGGCCGCCCACCACCGGCTCCATCGCCTTCGACGGCCAGGACGTCACCCGCCACACGGTGCGCCGCCGCCTGCGAGCCGGACTGGGCTTCGTGCCCGAGGACCGCACCACCGACGGCATGGTCGCCGAGCTCTCCGTCGCCGAGAACATGGTCCTGGACCGCTACGACGACCCCTCCCTGGGGCGGGGCCCGTCACTGTCCCCGACGCGCGTGCGCCACGCCGCCCACCGGATGCGCGAGGAGTTCGACGTGCGCGTCACCGACGTCGGCGATGCCATCTCCACCCTCTCGGGAGGCAACCAGCAGAAGGCCATCCTCGCCCGTGAGCTCTCCCGGCCCCTCAAGGTCCTCGTCGCCTCCCAGCCCACCCGAGGCCTGGACGTGGGCTCCATCGAGTTCGTCCACCAGCGCATCGTCGCCGAGCGCGACACCGGCACCGCCGTCCTCATCATCTCCTCCGAGCTCGACGAGATCTACGCCCTGGCCGACAGGATCGCCGTCATGTACCGCGGACGGATCGTCGGCACCGTCCCGGCCGACACCGCCCGCGACGCCCTGGGCCTCATGATGGCCGGCACCCCCGCCGAGCAGGCCCTCGACCCTCAGGAGCAGACACGATGAGCACCCCCACCACCGGCTCCAGCACCGAAGCGAGCCCGACGCCCCCGTCCGAGGACCACCCCGAGGAGCAGACCAAGCACGGCCCGAGCGGCCAGGCCGCCCTGCTGCGGCAGGTCGCCTCCTCACCGGCCATCGTCGGGCTGCTCGCGGTCCTAACCGCCCTGATCCTCAGCTCGATCCTCATCCTCGCGGCCGACTCCGAGGTGCGCTACACCGCCACCTACCTGCTCAACCGCCCCGGTGACTTCCTCCACGCCACCGCCTCCACCCTGAGCGAGGCCTACAGTTCCCTGCTGCGCGGCGCCGTCTTCGACTGGCGTGCCACGACTGGCGTGCGCATGATCCGCCCCATCACCGACACCCTGACCAACGCCACCCCGCTCATCATCGCCGGGCTCGGCATGGCGGTGGCCTTCCGGGCCGGCCTGTTCAACATCGGCGGCCAGGGGCAGATGATCCTCGGGGCGATCACCGCCTGCTACGTGGGCATCGCCTGGAACCTGCCCCCGGTGGCCCACCTGCTGCTCGCCGTCGTCGGGGCGGCCCTGGGAGGACTGGTGTGGGGCGGCATCGCCGGCGTCCTCAAGGCCCGCACCGGCGCCAACGAGGTGATCGTGACGATCATGCTCAACTCCATCGCCGCCCACCTGCTGTCCCAGGTGCTCAGCCTCAAGGCCTTCAACGGTGAGGGGGAGACCGGCAACCGCAAGTCCCTGACCGTGGCGGATGCCGCCCAGTACCCCTGGCTGGCCGGTGACTCCTTCCGCCTCCACGCCGGTTTCCTCCTGGCCCTGCTGGTCGCCGTGGCCGTGTGGTGGCTCATGGAGCGCTCCCGCCTCGGCTTCCAGCTGCGGGCCACCGGCCTCAACGCCGACGCCGCCCGCACCGCAGGCATGAGCGTTCCCTGGGTGACGAGCCTGGTCATGATGATCTCCGGCGCCCTGTGCGGGCTGGCCGCCACCGCGCCGGTCCTGGGCACCCAGAAGAGCATGGACGAGTCCGTTGTGGGCACTATCGGCTTCGACGCCATCACGGTGGCGCTCCTGGGCCGCTCCCGCCCCGTGGGGACCGTGCTGGCCGGCCTGCTTTTCGGGGCGCTGCGCGCCGGTGGGACTGCCATGCAGGCGGCCCCGGGAACCCACATCAAGATCGTCCTGGTCCTGCAGTCCACGATCGTGCTGTTCATCGCCGCGCCGCCCCTGATCCGGGCCATCTTCCGGCTCCCGGAGCGCCGCGACACCCTCGGCGGCACCGCCCCGTCCCCGGCCTCAGTGCCGGCCGCAGCCCCGGCCGCTCCCGCCGCGAAGGAGGCCTGAGCCATGAGCGCATCAACCGCTTCCGCCGACTCGCACGCCGCAACCGCATCGGATGCCTCCGCGCCCGCGACGGCGGCGCCCATGGATCTGAAGATCCCGATCACCGGCGTCGTCGTGCTCCTCCTGCAGGGGCTCATGGCTCTGGGGGCCCGCGGCTCGACGACCTTCGACCTGACCGCCTCCTCCGACCTCTTCCGGCTCGGGGCCCCCGAGGTCAACGCGCGCCTGATCATCCTCACCACCGCCGGGATCGTCGCGGCGGCCACCGCCGTCGCCTTCGACCGGGCCCGGCGCCGCAGCAGGATCCCCACCTGGGCCGCCGTCCTCATCGGCGTCGGATTCGTCCTGGCCTTCCTGGCCTGGGCCGGGGCCGGAAGCCGCGGCGTCATCCCCCTGGTGACCATCCTGTCCTCCGCGCTGGGACTGAGCGTCCCCCTCGTCTACGGCTCACTGGCCGGAATCATCGGGGAGCGCTCGGGCACCATCAACATCGCCATCGAGGGCCAGCTCCTGGGCGGGGCCTTCCTGGGGGCCGTCGTCGCCTCGGCCTGCTCCAACCCCTGGGTGGGGATCCTGGCCGCCCCCGTAGCCGGAGTCCTCGTGGCCCTCCTGCTGGCCCTGTTCGGCCTGCGCTACCGGGTCAACCAGATCGTCGTCGGTGTCGTCCTCAACGTACTGGTCTCCGGGCTCACCGGCTTCCTGTTCTCCACCTTCCTGTCCTCCAGCCCCAGCCTCAACCGGGCCCTGCGCCTGCCCACCCTGGCGGTGCCGCTGCTGTCCCGGATCCCGATCATCGGGCCGGTCCTCTTCCGCCAGACGATCCTCGTCTACCTCATGTACGCGGCCGTGGCGGTCCTGTCCGTCATGCTCTTCCGCTCCCGGTGGGGGCTGAGGCTGCGGGCCTGCGGTGAGCACCCCAAGGCCGCCGACACCGTCGGTATCAACGTCATGCGCACCCGCGTGGCCAACCTGGCCCTGGCCGGGGCGCTCGCGGGACTGGGAGGGGCCTTCTTCACCGTCGGCTCGGGCCTGTCCTTCGAGAACGACATGACCGCCGGCAACGGCTACATCGCCCTGGCCGCCATGATCCTGGGCGCCTGGCGGCCCCTGGGCTCCCTGGGGGCTGCCCTGCTCTTCGGCTTCGCCACCTCCGTGGCCCAGACCCTGCCGGTCATCGGCAGTTCGGTCTCACCGGACATCATCTCCATGGTCCCCTACATCGTCACGATCCTGGCGGTGGCCGGATTCGTGGGCAAGGTGCGTGCGCCGGCCGCCGAGGGGGTGCCCTACCCGTGAGCAGCATCGAGCCCACCGAACTGACCGACGCCCACTGGCAGGCCCTGCACGAGCTCGCCGTGGAGGCCATGACCCACGCCTACGCCCCCTACTCCCGCTTCAAGGTCGGGGCCGCCGCCCTGGTCGACGACGGCCGACTCGTCTCGGGATGCAACGTGGAGAACGCCGGCTACGGCGTCACCCTGTGCGCCGAGTGCGGCCTCGTCTCCGAGCTCACCCGCACCGGAGGAGGGCGCCTGGTCGCCTTCGCCTGCGTGGACGCCCATGGCCGGGCCCTGGCACCGTGCGGTCGCTGCCGCCAGCTCCTGAGCGAGCACGCCGCCGACGGTATGGTGTTGGCCATGCCCTCGGGGATGATGAGTATCGACGAGGTCCTGCCTGACCGCTTCTGCGCCGACGACGTCGAGCGCGTCGTCGGCCCGCAGAGCTGAGGGCCGGCTGACCAGCAGCCACAGATGGAGGAGAGCCCTGTGACCGTCCCCGCCGCACCGCCGGCCGTCGAGCCCTTCGACGCCGTCGACGTCATTGCCGCCAAGCGCGACGGCGCCGCCCTGACCGACGCCCAGATCGACTGGGTCGTGGATGCCTACACCCGCGGGGCCGTCGCCGAGGAGCAGATGAGTGCCTTGGCCATGGCCATCTACCTGCGCGGCATGAGCCGGGCCGAGATCGCGCGCTGGACCGACGCCATGATCGCCTCCGGGGAGCGCATGGACTTCTCCGGCCTGCCCCGCCCCACGGCGGACAAGCACTCCACTGGGGGAGTGGGGGACAAGATCACCCTGCCGCTGGCGCCGCTCGTGGCCGTCTTCGGCGTGAGTGTCCCCCAGCTGTCCGGGCGCGGGCTCGGGCACACCGGCGGGACCCTGGACAAGCTGGAGTCCATCCCCGGCTGGCGGGCCGACCTCATGGGCGAGGAGATCGCGACGATGCTCGACGCCGACGGCCCCGGCGCCGTCATCTGCGCCGCCGGGGCGGGACTGGCCCCCGCCGACAAGCGCCTCTACGCCCTGCGCGACACCACCGCCACCGTCTCCTGCGTCCCCCTCATCGCCTCCTCGATCATGTCCAAGAAGATCGCCGAGGGCACCGGCGCCCTCGTCCTGGACGTCAAGGTCGGCTCCGGCGCCTTCATGAAAGAGATCGGCCAGGCCCGCGAGCTCGCCTCCACCATGGTGGCCCTGGGCACCGACGCCGGCGTGACCACCCGCGCCCTGCTCACCGACATGTCCACCCCGCTCGGGCTCACCGCAGGCAACGCCCTCGAGGTCGCCGAGTCCCTCGAGGTGCTCGCCGGCGGGGGACCGGCCGACGTCGTCGACCTCACCGTGGCCCTGGCCCTGGAGATGTGCGCCGCCGCCGGCAGACCCGTCGAGGAGGACCAGGCCCGTGCCGCCCTGGCCGACGGGCGCGCCATGGACATCTGGCGCGACATGATCTCCCGCCAGGGAGGT
>ERZ773026.1938-NODE-1938-length-10056-cov-7.268673_pt1 | contig 10056 bp, 10 predicted proteins | sample MGYA00580838_ERZ773026 | MGnify/ENA primary metagenome ERZ773026 (study PRJEB29015, sample SAMEA2738006) | human oral metagenome | biome: human oral; feature: human-associated habitat; material: dental | place: China | collected 2055 ... | reverse complement strand
CTGAAGTCGGCAAATCCTCTGTCAATGGTGAAATATTATTCATTCCATAAACTGTGGCACTAGAACTAAAAATAATATGCTTTACATCATATTTCTTCATCACATTGAGAAGGGCTATAGTCCCACCGACATTGTTGTCATAATACTTTAGCGGTTCTTGTACAGACTCACCAACTGCCTTATATGCCGCAAAATGAATCACTGCATCAATATGATTTTCCTCAAATACCTGACTCATAAACTTTTTGTCTGCAATAGAACCTTGATAAGAAGGTATCTCTGCTCCAGTAATCGCTTTCAATCTCTCTAGCACCTCTGGAGAACTGTTTGAAAAATCATCTACAATTACAACTTCATAGCCATTTGCTAGTAACTCCACTACTGTGTGACTACCGATATAACCTGCACCACCTGTAACTAAAATTTGTGTCATTCGTTCTATTTATACTCCTATAAATTACTAAAAATTATTATACTACTTTTTTGCTAAGAGAACCAAAAGAAATTAAAAATTGATAATCTCTCCTTAAACATGACACTTCTCCCTTTCATCCTCTTGCGATCAGATAGAATTATTCTGAAAAGGCAACAGTTTTCGGTATAAAATTTATAAAGTGTATTGATTTAATTCATCAGTCTCATTGTCATGGGGGATGATAAAAATATTTAATATTAACCCGTGGTGCTAGTTAAATTCAAAATATCTCAGATTGTAGGCCAATATAATTTGCTCTAATCTCAATTGTAAGCCAGACAAGCCTCTTGCTAAAGTATGTTCAATATCAAATAGGGTACATAACTCAGAAAAGCGAGTTTCAATAGTTCGCCTCAAAGCTAGTAGTCTCCAGTCATTGTGCTCCCTTGCACCATCCATATTTTGTCGCCAAGGTGTCCATAAGTGATAGCCTTTCTGTTCCAAGCGTTCTTCAATTCCTTACTGAGGTAGTCTAAGTCTGCTAAAATCATAGATTGTTGGCATCCTTCCAGTAATTCATCCACGACTTGGATATCATGAACAGATGCTGGCGTGACAACATAGTTTAGAATATAGCCAGAAAAAGTAACCAGCATGTTGACTTTGAAACCATAGAACCATAAATTTTTAGAGGCATTATAACCAATATCTGCCGTCTCTTCAAAAATGGTACTTCGGAAATTGCGAACAGGCTGACAAAGTGGTAAAGGAAAACTATGAACGATGGCAATCGCATTGGGGAGATTTGGTCATTCATAGCCTGACGAATCAGTTGTACTAACCAGATCAATTGCTTTGATCTACGATTGAAGCGACTTCTTTCCAGCATTTGACCACAGAAAAATAATTGACAGATTCGGTGAAAACGGCGCTGCGATTTGATTCCTAGTTCAGCTTGCAATACCAATAAGACTAATAGAGATTCATCCGAAACTTTTGACAAGCTGACATTCCGACGATGTTTCAATGAATCAGGACAATAATGGCAATAAAAATGATGACAAATAGTTGATAATTGCTTCATATTCCATTGCAAATGATGGGATTTAGCGGTATACTGTAAGTAGCTCATTTGGACGACCTCCTGTTTGTTTCGTCACTTACAGTATAGTCCTTTTGGGCTTTTTCTTGTAGTTTGAATTTAACTAGCACCACGGGTTCTTAAAATAAATCAATATTAAACATTTATCCAACTTTTAGCAAGCAAATGTTTCTTCATTATTCCACCTACAAATCTATAATAATTTTTTTAAAGTCTTTTATGTTAGTATATTTTTTGACAAAGTAGATAAGATACACGATAAAATACACCGTAAAGCCTAAGGGAACAGGTAAAAACCAACTAACTGTAATAAAGATAAATGTCATCATTAACTCAGTACTAATATCTTTTTTAACACTAATCGTAATTTTTTTAGACAAGATTAACTCTGCCATAATACTTCTCAATGCCAATAAAAATACAATAGAGAGCACTGTTAATGTCAAATTTTTCAACCAAAACGCTGTAATAAATGTTGAAATAAAACTACAGCACATCACAAATAAATTTACTCGAAAAATTGTCTTTTCCATACGTAAAGCTTTTAGATAAGTATTAATCAGCAGAGCCATTTTCCCTTCATATACTGACATTGGAAAAATTAGAGCCATAAAAATCAATGAATCATGATAAGCAGGTAACCATTTATTCAAAACAAGTCGTAAAGGATAATAAATAAGCAAAACTCCAAACATTAGCAACATCAAACTGTTACGCAAACCATCATAAATTTTTGGAAGATTTTCCCTCTTCGTACGTTTCAATAGTGGAAAAATTACAAGGCCAATTGCATTGATAAACGTCATCATCAAGTTAGAGATGCTAAGTGTCAATGATACTTTCCCGAAAGTAGCAATATCCCAAACTCTCTGAATTCCAATCCGAACCGTACCAATAATTAACATACTAGCAATATTCGAAAGCATCAAATTAATTCCAACGCCAATATTTAAAAATACTTCAGAAAGGGCCCACTTAAAATTAGACAAAGAATTGAGAACAATATCTCTGCATAGATATATCCCATATCCTAAAGAAAACAATCTTCCTAGGAAGTCTGCATAGACCATCATCTGGAAATTTCTCGCCCCTAATAAAATAAATACCAGCAGCAACAATAAATATAGTAACCGATCACTGCTAATAATATAGGAACTTTCTTTTAAGCGATTTGTCATTTGTAAAATATAGATAAACAAAAATCGAAGATTCGTAACCCACATAGTTAATACTAAGAGATTGTATACAAACTGAGAATTGCTATCTTTCACAAATAAAGGAATTCCCACCAGTAAAATGATAGCAATAATTGTTAAATAGATTAACAATAACAGAAATTGAGAAAAAAAGGTTTCTTTATCTAATTCGTCATACTCCAAGCCACCGTATCTTAAGTAGATACCATCAACCCAGCCAAAATGTAGAAATCCAACATAAGCTAGATAAAAAATATAAAGTTGCCAATATCCATACTCTTCTACTCCCATGATTTTTGGCAAAATCAAAACAACAATAGAAGAGACAAGTACCGTTAAAAGATTGGAAATGATGACATATGAGAAATTGGTTACAATAGTTTTTAGTTTTGAAGGCATTATTTCTCCTCAATTTTTTTACGATCAATTCGCATACTTTTAATCAATCGATTGTACATGTCTTCCATTCCTACTTTGGGCTTCCATCCTAGTCTTTCTAATTTGTTTGTATCCAACTCGATTTTCATAACGGGATTATATCCTAATTTTTCAGGATTTTCTGCAATATCAAATACTAATTTTGATTTCCCTTGAGAAAAGTTTGTAATAACAAGCTCTGCCATATCTCGAATGGAAATAGCAGTCATTTTATTAGCAACATTATAAGCCTGCCCATGATCACCTTTTAGTAAGATATAGAATAAAGCATGAACAGCATCCGATGTATAGCAATAGCTGCGCACTGTCTCTCCAGTTGTTTTTAAAACAATATTCTTTCCTTCAAGAATAGAACGTGCAAATTGAGCAAAGACACGATTATCACTATAAGAAACTCCTGAGCCAAAGGTTTGTGTCAATCTGGCTATTTTAATCGGGACACCGTACTGTTCTAAATAAGCCACGCATAGACACTCAACCATCCGTTTTCCTTCTGAATAGCTGCTTCTAACACTTAAAGGATCCAAGTAGCCATAATCCTCCTCTGACACCATTCCCCGATGAGGATCAGGAAAACCATATACTTCCAAAGAAGAAAGATATAAGAAACCCTTTACCTTTTTCTCTACTGCTAAATCTAAGAGATTTTTCGTTCCGTCGATTGCAGTTTTGATGGTATCAACTGGATATGTCACAAAAGAAGATGAGTCGGTTACACTTGCACCATGGATAATATAATCAATAGTTTCTGTGATTTCGATAGGAGTTTGTATATCCGCAACATGTAACTTAAAATGGGACATATTTAGAACATCACTAAATAATTTCTCTGCTTTTTCTTTATTTCTAACCAAAGCTACAACAGTCACTGTTGCTTGATTTCTTTTATTATGTTCAAGCAAAGTACGAATTACTTGATTACCTAGTAATCCTGTTGCACCTGTTACAAGAATAGTTCCTTTTTGAAATTCCTTTAAAATTGGACTCGTCAATACCAGTTCTTCAATATCAGCTTGTATTATTCTATTATTCATCATTTATCCAAATATTTGTTGATTTTCTCGTGCTTCGTAAATAGCCTTAAAAATATAAAAGTCGGATGGCGTCGTGATTTTTATATTTTCTGGACCTCCCATTACAGTAAATAACTCCAAGCCATAGTAGCGTACCAAGGTAGCTGAATCCGTCATATCTATCAACCCATCTTCTTGTGCTTTTAAATGTAACGAATAAATATCTGAAAGAAAGAAACTTTGAGGTGCTACTGCTGTTTGACAAGAATCGCGATCTACAACATTTGTAATAGCATTTTCTGCATTGACCTGAATGACCGTCTCAATTACAGGTTTAACGGTGATTGCAGTACGATGTTTACGCACACAGTCTATATTATTTGTAATAATATCTGCATCAATCAAAGGACGAACACCATCATGGATAAGGATAATATCTTCTGGTTGAATATTATCTGACATCGCAGCTAATCCATGGAAGATAGACATCTGTCCTGTTGTACCTCCAGAAACAATTTTTACAACTTTTTTAATATGAAACTTCAACAACAGGTTTTCTAAATAATCAATCCATCCCTCAATGCAAACAATTACAATCTGATCAATCATTGGATGATTTTCAAAATGTTCAATCGTGTGAATGATGATAGGTTTGCCATATAGCTCTAAAAATTGCTTTGGCTTTGTCGTTGTCTTCATCCGTGAGCCAGAACCACCTGCAAAAATAAGTGCTGAAACTACCATATACCCTCCTTGTGCTGTTAGAGAACCACATTAGTGAGATACGTTCCCTTGTAATCCTTTTGTTCATACTTATATGTTAATTTATGAACTTCTATTAGACTCGATAATTCTTTCCAATGCTTGTCATTGTACTCATCAAATAACTTAAATTGTAAAATATGTGGGTGTGAATTGCTATAAGGAACAACCTCATCCCAAATTTCAGGATAGGTTTCGATAGCAAGTTCAAAAAAATTATGCAAAAGAAAGTAATCCATCAAGTTATTATTCTTCTCCCAATACCTACGCAACAGATATCTCGTTAATAATATAATTTCATTATTTGGGTTCGATGTCATAAACCAACTAGATATTCTTTTACTATGAGCAAATGTATTGGGACGTAACTCTTGAAATAGAAATAAATCAGAATCAAAGAAGTAGTCATGAATAATCGGCGAACTCATGAAAACTGTCGCATCTACCCAAGTTCCCCCATATTTCGAGAGTAGCTCTATACGGACAATATCTGAAAAATGAGCATGAGAAATTTTACCTTCTGCATATTTCTCAGTGATAAACGTCGGTAACTCTATATAGTTGGACAAATTAGTTTCATCTAACGCTACTAAAGTTCTATCCTCAGGTAGATTACTCTTTAAAGATTCAAAACAGTTTTTAACCAAAACAGGAGCATTTTCTATCCCTTGATACCATAACACCCATACAAATCGATTATCTTGTCCTTCTTGTTTAAATTGTTCTACATTATTCTTGAAGTATTCAATATCTGCTCTATATTTTTTACGAAGCTTTCTCATAATCTTTTGATCAATGGAAACTTGTAAAATCTCCAATGACTTCTCGGTTTTAGGCTGAAGAAGTAGCTGAAAAAATGTAAAGAAAACTAGTCTATTGTGAAGTAATTGCCTAATTCTACCACTCTTATATATTTTTTTTATTAAATTCATTCTGCTATATTCCTAATATACTTAGATACGATTGCGTAATATATTGATATGCACGCCCAGTTTAAATATAGATAATATCTTTATCAAGGCTAACCACACTAACAAAAACATCAAACGTACGATATGTGTCGTCAACAAGGTAATGAATGCTTCTTGAAAAAACATGATCACCATCCCATATGATAATAACCCATAAATCATTATCAAAAATGGAGAGAACAGATTTTTTTTAATGATATAGTACATTGTTCCAAAGAATATACCATAAAAGAATTGAACAAGAATTGCTACACTATAACCAAAATCCTTTATAAAAACATAGTAAGCTGTATAAACATTACTAGTAGTTCCATAAAAATTAATTATAGGTAAAAATGGTGATAATTGCTCAGGAAAAATTCCTAAAGTTTTTAATGTCCCATAAATAGCTATAAAAGTATTTTCTCCAAAATATCTATTTTCTAGATAGTAATTTTGATTCTTAATAAAATAATCTAATCCAGCTATCGGAGATCCAATATACTTAGATAAATTATCTAATGGACTACTCCCTAGCCTATTTAAAACAACATCCCCTACAACAAGAAATAATGCAATTGCCCCTAAACCATACAATAGAATAATTTTGAGTAGCTTACTAGATGATTCGACCCCTGACCATATATATTTTCGGGAATAATATAAGATAAAAATTACAAAATAGCCCGAAACAAGTCCTAGTAATTCTGTCCTACCTGTAGATAGAAGAGAAATAAACAGCGAGGCTAAAGCAATTAATAAAAATAAAAATTTTTGAATAAGGTTCTTCCCATAAAAATACTCTTGACAATAGTAAGTAAACGTCAAAATACCTAGAGAGTAATTGGCTCTAAGAATATTAGCTGTTCCTTTTGAAAAAGAATAATCATAGTTGGTAATCATATACCTCGCACGCTCAATTGCAGTAAATAAATTAGAACTTACAGGCTTACCAGATATCTGGGAGTAATAAACAGAAACCCTAAAAGCATCAACTGATAAAATTCTATAGGCAAAAATGAAAAATATAAATACAATAATGAAAAAAAACATCGGTACTAGAGGTAAACTTCTAAAACTTTTTTTGCTGGAAGTTTTTACAAATGAATTTGAGAGGGACACACCTGCGGAAAACATTATTAACCCTACTACTAAGATTAATAATGTTACAAAGCTAAGAGGAGATCCCCACTTATTTACAAAGTGTATCGTTCCTAATGAAGCAAATAACCAAATAACTAAATTGATAATACCTGGATTAGATAAATCTTTTCGTATTAGTAAAAAATAAAAATACAATATAAGCGATATCATTAGACTTAATAAAATAGCCATCGTTATCTCTCTACACTCTCTTCCCAATCATCTCTCAACCGAACATGTCGTTCACCTTGCTCTGATTTAGGTGGCAACGTCATATAGTCACCATATCGATTTGCTAAATACTCATCAGCTCTATTGGGTCCATAAAATTCCTTCCCTTCAAATGGGTACTTTCGTGCAGGATAAAAAACATCGTAATCTAAAACCTCTCCTAAATAACCCTTAACTCCGTATGCAATAGTAATTTTTGAGGTTTTTTTATTAGACTTCAAAAATTTTTCCATTAGTTTATATAGATTTCGTGGTCCTATTAAAATTGCTGGCAAACCAACAATTTTTCTAATTAGTAAATTTTCCCTTAACTCATCTGAGTATTTCGATAAATAATGGAGGTGTGGTGTATATTTTTTATAACATCTAGAACTACTATAGGATAGATCCACTAAACGAAAAAGACTCCCTTTAATTTTTCTGACCAAGTTATTTTCTGGTACAAAATCAATCGGCAACATATCCAAATATAGATATTTTTTCTTACTAAATCCTTCTCCCAAAACATCAAAATAAGTTAGAAACTTGCTTTGAATTTTAGTATATTTAAAAATGTTACTTTTTTCATTTTTAGGTGAAATTAATTGAAAATTTTTGCTCTCCGCAAACAAATATGTTAACCGTTCATATTCTTCTCGGAACATAACCAAATCAATATCATCATCCCAAGGAATGTAGCCCTTATGACGAAGGGAACCAATTAATGTACCAGCAACCATATAGAATGTCAAACCATAGTTCTCACACTCTTTCTCAAAATCAACAAGCATGGACAAATACGCTTCTTGTAATTTTTTTAATTGAGTTTCAGAAATAGTTTGATACATCCCTTTAAAACAATCATCACGCGCTAATTCCCACTCAATTTTAGATGTCCCTCTCATTTTATCTCCTCATTATTTTAGCAAACAGCCTCTGCAATCTTAATGAATATATAATATCACTGAAAAATGCTCGAAAACCATTATAAAATTGTTTTAATTTATACATCTCTCTAATTGACTTAAAGGTCCGCTTTTCTATAAATTCTGCTCTTGCTTTATATAATTTACCATAGTTCTCAGCTACTTCTTTAACTTCATAATTCTCAATTTCTGTAGAGAGATTTGTTACAACCTCATATCTTTTATACATTTTTGTATAATAGTTTAGTCGTTCCTCTAATGAATTATGAAAAGATGAACTTTTGGAAGAGAGTGTGACATTACTTAGGTGTAAGCGATGGCTGTCTAGAATTGTGTCCAATTCAACAACCTCTCCGAATAAGCAAGAAAGCATACCAAATAATACATCATGAAACTGAAAACAAGGGTATTCAAAATATTTATTTTCAATAATAGTTTTCAGTACCTCTGAACGAAATACTGTTTGATACCCTGACGGCCATGATTGAAGTATTTTTTTTACTGGATAAATTCTAGACTTGCTAGTTGTATTCAATTCTTTAATAACCTCACCAGTCTCATTGATATACCTTGATTTACAGAATACCATTGAAATCTGTGAATTATAAAATTCCTTCATCATTGACTCAATTTTACAATCATCCCAAATATCATCCTGATCAGAGAAGAAAGTATAGCCCTTATCTACCATTTTGGTTAGATTGATAAAAGTTCTATAGTGCCCCTGATTGGATTCATTTTGGTAAATTTCCCATGCAACTAAATTATATTTTTGAATAAATCTATCAACAATATCAAACGTTTTATCCGTCGAACAATCATCCAAAATAATAACTCTATCTGCAGGAAGTGTTTGGCTACGAATCGAATATAGCTGTTGCTCTATAAATTTCTCTCCATTATAAGTTGCCATCAATACTGTAATCATATTATTTCCTTAATATCTTTTCATAAATAAATTTTTTCACACCAGATGGCATATATACAAAAATTCTAATATAAATTTGATTTAAAAAAGTATCTCTTTTATTAACCAGACCATTTGTAAGCATAAACTTATTTAATATATTCCAACTTGCTATCTGTTCTTTATTCCCTCTTCGATTATACATCCCATTCCCCACACGAGCATAAACAAGAGTCTCAGAAATATTTGCTAGTCTAGCTCCTGTAGCAATCATACGTACCCAAAGATAATAATCCTCAACATATGGAAGCGGTAAATAACCTCCTGCTTTCTCAACACTGGGCTTTCTAAACATCACTGTCATATGACACATAGGATTTCGTCTCTTAGCCATATGAACAATTTCATCATGCGATTGAGGAACCTTTTTTTCTGAAACAACCTCTAACGGAGAGTTTAAAAACTCAGTAATGTTTCCCCCAAGTAAATCTATATCTGGATTATGCTTAATAAAGGTCAATTGAGACTCAAACCGCGTATCTACGGCTATATCATCAGAGTCCATACGAGCCACCCACTCATAACTACAATGTTTCAAACCTTCATTCAATGCATCACCTAGACCGACATTTTTTCTAAGAGGGACTGTCTTTAAACAAGGAAACTTTTTTCTGAACTCTTCCAAAATATCGTAAAGCCCATCATTAAGCGGTCCATCTTCAACTACTACCACTTCAGTTGGCATTATTGTTTGATTTACTAAAATACTATCTAAAGCAGCCTGAAGATATTCTGGTGTTTCTTTCTCATATACTGACATTAGTACTGAAAAATTCATTTCTTCCCTTTCTGTCTTGGTCCTCCTTCAACAACACCGTCACTTTTTAAAACACTTAGAATCGTTCCAAAGAAACAGCGACAATCTAGAGCAAAGGATACGTTTTTTACATAGTAGCCATCAAGTTCAGCTTTTTGTTTGATTGGTAGTTCATCA
>ERZ773026.1933-NODE-1933-length-10062-cov-25.450585_pt1 | contig 10062 bp, 9 predicted proteins | sample MGYA00580838_ERZ773026 | MGnify/ENA primary metagenome ERZ773026 (study PRJEB29015, sample SAMEA2738006) | human oral metagenome | biome: human oral; feature: human-associated habitat; material: dental | place: China | collected 2055 ... | reverse complement strand
CTGAAGAGATTCGTCAGGAAATCCTTGCAGAAGTGGCTCAACTCAATGAGCAAGGGCTACGCGTACTTGGTGTTAGCTACAAATCAGACCTAGAAGAAGATTACGAATATGAAGTGAAGGATGAGTCTGATATGATTTTGACAGGCTACCTGGCCTTTCTGGATCCGCCTAAGTCATCTGCGGCTCCAGCTATTGAAACCTTGGCTGAGTATGGTGTTGCCACTAAGATTTTGACAGGTGATAATGAAAAGGTTACTCAGGCAGTCTGTGAAAAGGTTGGCCTTGATGTAGAAAATATCTTGCTAGGCGTAGAGGTAGATGCTTTATCAGATGAGGAATTGAGCCAAGCAGTAGAGAATACAACGGTCTTTGCTAAGCTCTCTCCTGATCAAAAAGCTCGGATCATCCTTCAACTCAAAGCCAATGGACACAAGGTTGGCTACATGGGTGATGGCATCAATGACGCCCCTTCAATGAAAGTAGCAGATGTTGGGATTTCTGTTGATACAGCTGTCGATATAGCCAAGGAAACGGCAGATGTCATTCTGCTGGATAAGGACCTCATGGTTCTGGAGAAAGGGTTGGTAGAGGGACGCAAGGTCTATGCCAACATGACTAAGTACATTAAGATGACGGTCAGTTCCAATTTTGGTAATATCTTTTCTCTCCTCTTTGCCAGTATTTTTTTACCTTTTCTGCCTATGGCACCAGTTCATCTGATTGTTCTTAATCTGGTTTATGATCTGTCCTGTATAGCTTTGCCTTTCGATAACGTTGACAGTGAATTTCTCAAGAAACCACGGATTTGGTCTGCTAACTCTATTACCCGCTTTATGGCTTGGATTGGGCCTATCTCATCCATTTTTGATGTTTTGACATACTTAGTCCTCTACTTTATCATTGTTCCTATGATAACAGGAAGCAGTTATCAAGCTGGCACTGAACAGGCGGCGACCTTTATCACTCTTTTTCAAACTGGGTGGTTTATTGAGTCTATGTGGACCCAAACTATGGTTATCTATATGCTACGCTCCCCTAAGCTGCCTTTTGTGCAAAGTCGTCCTGCTTTGTCTGTCATTGTTACCACCATGGCGGCTGTTCTCTTTGTTACTTCCTTGCCATACAGCCTTTTTGCGTCTGTTCTCAAAACAGCTCCGCTCAATGGAGCATATTTCCTTTTCCTCCTATTGATTATTGTGCTTTACATGGTTAGTGTAACCTTTGTTAAACACTTGTATATCAAGCGTTATAAGGAATGGCTTTAGGACCAAGAAAATCTCTGAAAAGGTTTGCTTATGGCAAGCCTTTTCAATCTTTTTTTGATATAATAAGAAGAATAAATTGAAAGAAGGAAATCCAATCATGGGAAAACTTGAAGTTATCGCTCATCCACTAATTCAGCATAAATTGTCAATCTTGCGTCGTACAGATACCTCTACCAAGGCTTTTCGTGAATTAGTTGATGAAATCGCAATGCTGATGGGATATGAGGTCTTGCGCGATTTACCACTTGAAGATGTAGAAATTGAAACACCGATTACGAAAACCATTCAAAAACAGATTGCAGGGAAGAAATTAGCTATTGTACCAATCCTGCGAGCTGGTATTGGCATGGTGGATGGACTTCTGAGCTTGGTTCCAGCAGCTAAGGTCGGCCATATCGGAATGTACCGTGATGAGGAAACCTTGAAGCCGGTTGAATATCTGGTCAAGCTACCAGAAGATATTGACCAACGTCAGATTTTTGTTGTAGATCCAATGCTAGCTACGGGTGGTTCTGCGATCTTGGCTGTGGATTCTCTCAAGAAACGTGGTGCTAGCCACATTACTTTTGTATGTTTAGTTTCTGCGCCAGAAGGAGTAAAAGCCTTGCAGGAAGCTCATCCAGATGTCGATATTTTCACAGCAGCTTTGGATGACCATCTCAATGACCATGGCTACATCGTACCTGGTTTAGGTGATGCTGGTGACCGCTTGTTCGGAACTAAATAAGACATCTAAAATGCATCACTTTTATGCGAGAAAATAGCAAAGGTTAATTGTCACCTTTGCTTGATTTATCCAACTGGAGATTAGCGATTAAAAAAGTTGACCTTTATTGACCAAATGGTTATAATGGGATTATTATTTAACTATTCTATTTCCTAGTTATGATAGAAAATTCTACTAACAGAAAGCGAGAAAACTATGATTCCTGTAGTTATTGAACAAACTAGTCGTGGGGAACGTTCGTATGACATATACTCACGTCTTTTAAAAGACCGTATCATCATGTTGACAGGTCCGGTAGAGGATAATATGGCTAATTCAGTCATTGCCCAGCTTCTTTTCTTGGACGCACAAGACAGTACCAAGGATATCTACCTTTATGTCAATACACCAGGTGGTTCAGTCTCAGCAGGTTTAGCTATTGTTGACACCATGAACTTTATCAAATCTGATGTCCAAACAATCGTTATGGGGATGGCAGCAAGCATGGGAACCATTATTGCATCAAGCGGAGCCAAAGGTAAACGTTTCATGCTTCCAAACGCTGAATATATGATTCACCAGCCGATGGGAGGAACTGGTGGCGGTACTCAGCAAACAGATATGGCTATTGCTGCTGAACACTTGCTTAAGACTAGAAAAACTTTGGAGCAAATTCTTGCTGATAATTCTGGTAAAACAGTTGAGCAAGTACACGCTGATGCGGAACGTGATTATTGGATGAGTGCTGAAGAAACTCTGGCTTATGGCTTCATTGATGAAATCATGGCTAACAATAATTTGAGTTAATTATAAAGAATGAAATTGCCCCACGGGGGCTTTTTTGATATAATCATTAAGGAGTTCTAGTTTGGGAAGGATTTTTTATGTTTCAAAAAGAAGAACGAGTTGGCTTAATTGTTTACCTTTATTACAATCGTGATGTGAAAAAGCTAGCTGCATTTGGGGATGTGATTTATCATTCCAAGAAGCGTCGCTATCTCCAACTATATGTTCCAAAAGAGCAAGCAGAGAGCCTACAAAAAAATTTGGGACAAGAAAAATATGTCAAGAAGGTTCGTCTCTGTCACATTCAAGAATTGGATAAAAACTTTGTAGGAAGTCTTTACCGACAAGAAGAAAACGTAATCATTTGAAAAACATGGTTTTTCTATATTGACAATTTTCTGATAATTCGGTATATTCTTACTATATCGTTTAGAAATATACATTAAGGAGTTTATTTTGATGAAGAAAAAATTTGCATTAACCTTGGTCAGCCTTGCAAGTGTTGCTCTATTAGCAGCTTGTGGTGAAGTTTCGACAAATGGAAATTCAGGTTCAAATTCTGCCAGCTCTGGTATAGAGATTGGTAAGACTATTAAATTAGGTTTCAACTTTGAAGAAACTGGAGATGTTGCCTCCTATGGTACTGCGGAGCAAAAAGGTGCTCAATTGGCTGTTGACGAAATCAACAAGGCTGGTGGTGTAGATGGCAAACAAATTGAAGTTACAGACAAGGACAATAAATCTGAGTTGAGTGAAGCTTCTACAGTTTCTACTAACTTGGTAACACAAGCAAAAGTAAATGCTATCGTTGGACCTGCTACTTCAGGTAGTACTGGTGCAGCAATTACCAATGCAGCGAAAGCAGGTGTTCCATTGGTAACTCCAAGTGGTACACAAGATGACTTGACAAAAGGTCAAGAGTACTTGTTCCGTGCAACTTTCATCGATAGTTTCCAAGGTAAAATCCTTAGCAAATATGTGACTGATAACTTGAAAGCTAAAAAAGTTGTTCTTTATTACGATAACTCAAGCGACTACGCTAAAGGAATGGCTAAGGCTTTCCAAGAAGAGTACAAGGGTGAAATTGTTGCTACAGAAACATTTGCCTCAAAAGATACTGACTTCCAAGCGGCTTTGACTAAATTTAAAGACAAAGACTTTGATGCTCTTGTAGTTCCAGGTTACTATACTGAAGCTGGTAAAATTGTAAATCAAGCTCGTGGTATGGGAATTGATAAACCAATCGTTGGTGGTGATGGATTTAATAGTGAAGAGTTTATCTCTCAAGCAACTCCGGCAGCAGCTACGAATGTTTACTATGTATCTGGCTATTCAACTAGTGGAGATATGACAGACAAGGCTAAGAAGTTCTTGGATGCCTACAAAGCTAAGTACAATGAAGAACCATCAATGTTCTCAGCTCTTGCCTATGACTCTGTTTACATGATTGCAGAAGCAGCTAAGGGCGCGAAAACATCTGTTGATATCAAAGATAACCTTGCGAAATTGAAAGACTTTGAAGGGGTGACTGGATCAATTACAATGGATAAAGATCACAACCCAGTCAAGTCTGCCTTGATGCTTGGCTTGAAAGACGGTAAAGTTGCTACAGTGGAAACAGTTAAACCAAACTAAGCAATTCAGCTGAATTTCTAGAATCTTACAAAAGAAGGAAAAGGAATTGTATTTAAATCAGAGTACAGTTCCTTTCTGCGGGTGAGGTGATGAATTCAATTTCTAGGATTGAGTTTGTCTCTTGCCCGATTTTATTATATTAGAAAGTGTGGTGTCTTATGCTCCAACAGCTTGTCAATGGTTTAATTCTAGGAAGTGTCTATGCACTGTTAGCTCTAGGTTACACCATGGTCTATGGTATTATTAAGCTCATCAATTTTGCCCATGGTGATATTTATATGATGGGTGCTTTTATGGGGTATTTCCTCATCAATTCATTGAAATTAAATTTCTTTTTAGCTCTAATTGTGGCTATGATTGGGACAGCTATTTTAGGTGTTGTCATTGAATTTCTGGCTTATCGCCCATTACGAAATTCAACACGTATTGCTGCCTTAATTACAGCAATTGGGGTTTCCTTCCTTTTGGAATACCTCATGGTTTATTTTGTTGGTGCTAGTACCTTACCTTTCCCTCAGGTGATTCCAACTGTTCGTTTTAACTTAGGACCTATTACAGTCTCAAATATTCAGCTGATGATTTTAGGGATTTCTATTTTCTTGATGTTGGCTTTGCAATTTATTGTCCAAAAGACTAAGATGGGGAAAGCCATGAGGGCAGTTTCGGTAGATAGTGATGCTGCGCAACTGATGGGGATTAATGTTAACAGAACGATTAGTTTCACCTTTGCATTGGGGTCTGCACTAGCAGGAGCAGCGGGTGTTCTTATCGCTCTTTACTATAACTCATTAGAGCCTTTAATGGGGATGACTCCAGGTATTAAGTCCTTTGTTGCTGCTGTTTTGGGTGGTATCGGAATTATTCCAGGGGCTGCCTTGGGTGGTTTTGTTATTGGTCTTTTAGAAACCTTTGCAACAGCCTTTGGTATGTCAGACTTCCGGGATGCGATAGTCTATGGTATTTTGATTATTATTTTGTTAATTCGTCCTGCGGGAATCCTTGGGAAAAACGTGAAAGAGAAGGTGTAAGGTATGAAGCAAAATCTGAAAGTAAATCTTCTATGGCTTGCTTTAATTCTTGCAGGCTTTGTCTTGATTACTGTCTTAGCTGGTGGAGGAATACTGAACGCCTTCCATTTGCAAATCTTAGAAGAAATAGGGATTAACATTATTCTAGCTGTTGGTCTCAACCTAATTGTTGGATTCTCAGGGCAATTTTCTCTAGGCCATGCTGGTTTCATGGCTATTGGTGCCTATGCGGTTGCAATCATCGGAACAAAATCTCCAACCTATCTTGCCTTTTTTGCTGCTATGATACTAGGGGCATTCATTGCAGGACTTGTTGCCTTGGGAGTTGGGATTCCTACGCTTCGACTAAAAGGAGATTACTTGGCCATTGCAACTCTTGGAGTATCTGAAATTATTCGCATCTTGATTGTGAATGGTGGAGAAGTTACTAATGGAGCTGCTGGTATTTTAAGTATTCCTGGCTTTACTAGCTGGCAGATGGTTTATTTCTTTGTTGTTATTACGACTTTGTTCACATTGAACTTCTTGCGGAGTCCTCTAGGTCGCAAAACCTTGTCTGTCCGTGAAGATGAGATTGCGGCAGAGTCTGTGGGTGTTAACACAACTAAGGCCAAAGTTGTTGCCTTTGTCTTTGGGGCGGTAACAGCATCAATTGCAGGTGCTTTGAAGGCTGGTTTTATTGGAGCAGTTGTGCCTAAGGATTACTCTTTTACCAATACAATTAATGTCCTAATCATTGTTGTATTTGGTGGTTTAGGATCTATGACTGGAACAATTATCGCAGCAATTGTGTTAGGTGTCTTGAACATGCTCTTGCAAGAGTTCTCAAGCATTCGAATGATTATCTATTCACTCGCTCTTATCTTAGTTATGATCTTCCGTCCAGGTGGACTTCTAGGTACTTGGGAGCTGCAATTGTCGCGCTTTTTAAAAAAAGATAAGGAGGTCAAAGAATAATGGCACTTCTTGATGTAAAAAATTTAACGAAACATTTTGGTGGTCTGACAGCTGTTGGTGATGTGACTTTAGAGCTTAATGAAGGTGAATTAGTTGGACTTATCGGTCCGAATGGTGCTGGTAAAACAACTCTCTTTAACTTATTGACGGGAGTTTATGAGCCAAGCGAAGGGACAGTGACTTTAGATGGTCACTTGCTAAATGGTAAAGCTCCATATAAAATTGCATCGCTCGGACTTGGGCGTACATTCCAAAACATCCGTCTCTTTAAAGATTTAACTGTTTTAGATAATGTCTTGATTGCTTTTGGGAATCACCACAAGCCACATACTTTTGCTTCCTTCTTCCGCCTACCAGCTTTCTATAAAAATGAAGAAGAGTTGAAAAATAAGGCCTTGGATTTGCTGAAGATTTTTGACTTGGATAAGGAAGCTGAGACTTTGGCCAAAAACCTAGCTTATGGACAACAACGTCGCTTGGAAATCGTTCGGGCTTTGGCAACTGAGCCAAAGATTCTCTTTTTGGATGAGCCGGCTGCCGGTATGAACCCACAAGAAACGGCAGAATTGACCGAGCTAATCCGCCGTATCAAAAACGAATTCAACATTACCATTATGTTGATTGAGCATGATATGAGCTTGGTTATGGAAGTTACTGAACGAATCTATGTATTGGAATATGGCCGTTTGATTGCTCATGGTACACCTGATGAAATCAAGAGCAACGAACGAGTTATTGAAGCATATCTAGGAGGTGAAGCCTGATGACTATGTTAAAAGTTGAGAATTTATCAGTCCACTATGGCATGATTCAGGCTGTCCGTGATGTCAGCTTTGAAGTCAATGAAGGAGAAGTTGTTTCTTTGATTGGTGCTAATGGTGCTGGTAAAACAACTATCCTTCGGACGATTTCTGGCTTGGTTCGTCCGAGTGCTGGTAAAATTGAATTTTTAGGAAACGAAATCCAGAAGGTCCCTGCTCAGAAAATCGTAGCAGCTGGTCTTTCTCAGGTTCCAGAAGGCCGTCATGTCTTTCCAGGTTTGACAGTTATGGAGAATCTAGAAATGGGAGCCTTCCTAAAAACAAACCGAGAAGAAAATCAAGCCAACTTGAAGAAGGTCTTTTCTCGTTTCCCACGCTTGGAAGAGCGTAAAAACCAAGATGCTGCAACCCTTTCGGGTGGTGAGCAGCAGATGTTAGCGATGGGACGAGCCTTGATGTCTACTCCTAAACTACTTCTTTTGGATGAGCCTTCTATGGGATTGGCACCTATTTTCATTCAAGAAATTTTTGATATCATTCAAGATATCCAGAAACAAGGGACAACGGTTCTCCTTATTGAGCAAAATGCCAATAAAGCACTTTCGATTGCAAATCGTGGCTACGTTCTTGAGACTGGTAAAATTGTTCTTTCCGGAACAGGACAAGAACTCCTCGCTTCAGACGAAGTCCGCAAAGCATATCTAGGTGGTTAAAAAGGTCCAGTGGACCTTTTTAAGTTGCGGATGGGAGCTCGGACTAGCGAGTTTTCTTCAAACAGTCTGGGAGACATTTTTAGGTTGTTGATAGAAAGTTACAAAAGTAACTTAACATTTTGAAAAGGTCCAGTGGACCTTTTTAAGTTGCAGATAAAGAAAACCAAGTTTTCGTCAGATTATTCGGCGAATTGTTTCAGGTTGAAGATTTTGGTTGTTAGGATAGAAATGACAGTAGATCTTTCATATTCTGCTTTTTATTAATTTAATTTGAATAAGCAGGAGAAATCACAAAGTTTTGAAGAATACTCTTATATATTAGGGCGGATAGATTGATTATAAGATTATTTATATTTAAAAATGTGATTTTGAATAGAATGAGTCTTAAGCTTAAGCCAGATAATTTTTAGAAACTTGAGTAATTCTCCAGTAGTTTTTCATTGAGGTTCTTCCAATTTTGCCAATAGCTGGATTTTTCTTAATTTTGAAAAAGTAAGAAAAATGATGAAAGCGTTTGAAATTGCGAAAAAAAAACAGTATAATAAAAGAAAGAAAAAATAGAGGAGAGACTCTTATGGCAGTAAAAGATTTTATGACACGCAAAGTCGTTTATATTAGTCCTGATACGACAGTTGCTCACGCAGCAGATATTATGCGGGAGCAAGGTTTGCACCGATTGCCAGTTATTGAAAATGATAAATTGGTTGGTCTTGTGACGGAAGGGACAATTGCTGAGGCTAGCCCATCTAAAGCAACTAGTCTATCCATTTATGAGATGAACTACCTCCTCAACAAAACAAAGATTAAGGATGTCATGATTCGAAAGGTCATCACGGTATCCCAATATGCCAGTCTAGAAGATGCGATTTACCTAATGTTGAAAAATAAAGTCGGTATTCTTCCAGTCGTGGACAATGAGCAAGTTTATGGTGTGATCACGGATCGAGATATTTTTAAAGCTTTTTTAGAAGTATCTGGTTATGGAGAAGAAGGAGTTCGAGCGCGCTTTGTTACTGAAGATGAAGTCGGTGTTTTGGAACATATTATTCGCTTATTGGTGGAAGAAAACCTGAACATTTCAAATACAGTTAATATACCGAGAAAAGATGGTAAAGTTGTCATTGAAGTTCAAATTGATGGCAAGGTGGATTTAGAAGCGCTCAAGAAAAAATTTGAAGACAATCAGATTCATGTGGACAGCATCGTTCATACAGAAGCGAAAGCCTTATAAAATATACAAAAGGACTGGGAATCATGTTCCCAGTCCTTTTGTATATTTTATATTTACTCATCTTAACGTCTTAAAATTTTCTTTATGAGCTGAATGATTTTAAATTTAAGAGGGTTAGGATAATAACGGAAAGTTCCCATTTTTCGGACGATGAAGCCGTTGAAGTTCTGCTTGAAGCGCAGAACACCGTCAGAACCATCGAAAATTCCCATAATGCCGAGGAAATTATAAAATGGAATGTCTCTCTTGATGCTTTCAGTCATAACGTATTCCTGCAGCAGGGCTGGAGCGTAGAATTTATTAAACTCAGGATAGGAGCCGCTGAAGAGGTAGGTTGTTTCCTGAGGGGTGTAGATAAAGAGACTGGCAGCCAGAATCTGGTCTTGGTCGCCGTACTTGTCAATCAGCTCTTTGGCCTCTGCTTTGCGGGTTTCAAAGCTATCAAACTGGCTGGAAAGCTCTCGCAACTGGTTTTGCTTCTTTTCAGATTGAGGATTGTTTTCCAAGTCCGCCTGCAGTTTCTGAATTTTCTGGCCCAGTTTCTCTTGGTCTTTTTGTAAGTTCTGAAGGTAGTCCTTGAAGTTAAGACTGGCTGTCATAAAGTCCGCTTGCTTACCAAAGCTATCATAAAAATCTTGATAGTAGTCTAGCGGCTTGTCATCATATTCCCGCCGGTCAGAAGTAGCGGCTGTGATGTCTTTAAAAATGCTGAGTTGGTCACGTTCTAGCCTTTTTAGCTTGATGCCAAAGGTATTCGCCTTTTTGACGGTCGCCTTGCCATTTTTACTGAAGGACTTGAGCAAGTCTTTCTCCGTCAGACCATGTAAGTTTTTGACATAATGCCAATCAGGCTCCCCGCCTGGATAGCCCGTCTGTAAGCCGTCAAAGTCAAAGCCCAAATCAGTCAGTTGCTGGATAAGCTGGCCTTTTTCATCAGATGTGGGCTGGCCATTGCTGTCAAAGGTCTGATAAGTCTCGTA
>ERZ773026.1932-NODE-1932-length-10066-cov-33.784137_pt1 | contig 10066 bp, 8 predicted proteins | sample MGYA00580838_ERZ773026 | MGnify/ENA primary metagenome ERZ773026 (study PRJEB29015, sample SAMEA2738006) | human oral metagenome | biome: human oral; feature: human-associated habitat; material: dental | place: China | collected 2055 ... | reverse complement strand
CAGTGGTTAAAGCAACTATCTCTGTATCAGAATTGCTTGGTTCAGAATCTCACCTTTACTGCCAAGTTGGTAAAGATGAATTTGTTGCAAAAGTGGATGCTCGTGACTACTTGCAAACAGGTGCAACAGTTGAACTTGGATTTGACTTGAACAAAGCACACTTCTTTGATGTAGAAACTGAAAAAACAGTTTACTAAACAAATGAAATATCAAAACACTGCTAGATTTCTCTAGCAGTGTTTTTGGTGGTTAAAAAGAAGCAGGACGAGTTTCGTCTTGCTTCAATGATGTTATTCTTCCTTTTTCTTGAGAGAAAGCCCAAACACGGCTAGAATGATACCTAGGAAGGTTAGGATAGACGTTTTCTCACCTGTATTTGGTAAGGTAGTAGCTACTGGATTATTGGTGCTTGGTAAAATAATAGTTTGGCCACCGTTTGAAAGAGTGATTGCATCGCTTTGATTTTGTCCCTGCGTATCTTGGACTTCGTGGTGATTTGTTTCTGCAGGTTCAGCCTTAGGCTCTACATAGAGAAGGCGGTATTCGCCGAATCCTTCTTGGTCGGAGCTTGCTAGATATTGAATGTCACCGTCTGTACCGACCAAGTCTTTGGCCTTATCAGCAGTCAAGAAACGAACATCCAGACCTTTTATGCTATTTGTGAAGTGCCAGTTTTTATCTGCACTTGGGTTGATATTTTTCACATCGAGGATATAGTTGATGATAATCTGGCGATTTTCAAGTCCGAGTAGACGATTGAGGCTAGCATCACGAACACCAGGGAATTTACCATTTGCGCGATAGTTGTTGGTTACCACGATGAATTCCTGATCAGGAGCTACATCTTTTCCTTGGTATTTAAGATTGCGGACACGACTAGCATCTGGATGGATCAACTTGCCTTCGCGGTCGTATTTATTTGGTTGGGTGACATCGTACTCATAGGTTACACCGTCAATCACATCAAAATTATAAGTGCGGTAGCTTGGATTGATTAGCTGTTGCGCTTCTTTTTTAGTTGGATCGATGGTGTTGAACTGACCAGCAGACATTTCCAACCATTCTTTGAGTTGAGCTCCTGTGACTTTTAGAATGGCCGTGACATTGTCGTAGAGGTAGAGATCTGCTACGTTTTTGATAGCGATTGGACCAGCAGGAATATCTGTATAGGCAGTAGCGTCTCCACGAGTCCCCGCCTTAAATGGCGCAGCAGCCGAGAGAATAGGAAGGTTTCCTTCAGGAGTGCCTGCTAGTTCTTTCTTAGCATACCAGATTTGCGCGTTATTGACGATTTGGACAGATGGATCATCCTTGACAAGGGCAAAATAACTCGTGATTGGTGCGGTTGTTGTTCCGACTTGTTGGCGAACGTACTGGATGGTTCCTTCATGGGCTGTTTTGGCAATTTCTTTGATTCGTTCATCAGCGTCTTTGGACTTAGTATGAATCTTGCGGATAGAGCCTTTGCTGTTGGCAACAGTCCATTTTCCATTTTTGTAAACAAGGTTGAGATCGATAATGCCGAGGTGATCACCGTATTTTCCAGCCATGGTTACAGGAGTACCGTTGATTTTACCATTTACGCCATCAACACCAGCATATTTTTCATAAAAGCCTGTACCATTTCCACTTGGAAATTCAGCGTGCGAATGCCCTGTTACGACTGCATCAACACCAGGTAGGCTTGCAATTTGATAGCCTTCGTTTTCTTCCCCTTTTTCGTACTTATCATCTCCGATACCTGAGTGTGAAAGTACGAGAGTGATGTCTGCACCTGCTTTACGCATTTCAGGGATAATCTTTTGGATAGCTTCTACAGAGTCGTTGACCTGAATCTTTCCTTCGAGGTTGGCCTTATCCCAGCTGAGAATTTGAGGAGGAACAATTCCAGTCACCCCAATTTTGACGGTCGTTTTGCGACCATTTTTATCAACAAAGGTTTTGTTGATGATTTTATAGGGGTCATAGACATAAGCACCAGTTTTAGGATCAACAACATTGGCATTGACAATCGGCATTCCAGCTGTATCAATAACACGTTTGAGATAGTCTAAGCCGTAGTTAAACTCATGATTTCCAAGTGTTCCAGCTTCAAAACCAAGCTTTTGAAGTGCTGCATACATAGGGTGCTGTTCCCCTTCTTTGACAGGGTTAACGATGGCCTTGTAAGTTCCAAGTGGCGTTCCTTGGATTGTATCTCCATTATCTACGAGAAGTGTATTGCTATTTTCTTTTTTAGCTTCTTCGATGAGAACAGCTGTCTTTGCTAGCCCAACATTCTCAGCGGGTTTGTCTTGGTAATAATCATAGTTGACTAGATTTGTGTGGAGGTCGGTTGTTGCAAGGATGCGGACATCAACTTCCTGTCCTTCTGTTGGTTGAAGGGCCTTGTCGTCCGCGAGGCTTCCCTCTTTAGAAGAGGTTGTTTCTGTAGAAGGCTTTGTATTAGTGCTTGTTACTGGTGTAGCATTTTCATCTTGCTTAGTAGGAGCGTCTGTTTTTTCAGATGCTGTTCCCTTTTCACTTCCAGTAGGTGCAACGGATTTCTCTGATTGATTTGCTACTGGTGTAGATGTTGTGCTAGCATCTGGATTTGTAACTTTTTCATCTGCTTGTGCAGTAGAAGCCGCAAATACAGCTGCAGTCAGACCTAAAAGGGCTGCTTGTTTACGAAATGATGACATAATAATCTCCTCAAAAATAGTTTCCCTCTATTATACAGGATAGAAGGAGAATAATCAAGTTAATTACGAATGTTTTTATAAAATTCATAAAAAATGATAGGAAATAGAGGGTTTGTTTATAAAATTCACTGATTAATTATAGAAATAATAAAATCGCTTTTAATTTATTGCTTTTCTTGAGATCATCGTAAGAGATGGAGCAAATTATAGGATTGTAGAGCTTTTCTAGTTTTCATATCCTTAAAAAAGTGATAAAATGGTAGGAAGAATTGGAGAGTATAGATGCCGAAAGAAGTGAATTTGACGGGCGATCAGGTAGTCGCTTTAACGAAAGAATATTTAACAAAGGAAGACGTTGCTTTTGTACAAAAAGCATTGATTTACGCAGTTGATTGTCATAGTGGGCAGTTTCGGAAATCAGGTGAGCCCTATATTATCCATCCCATTCAGGTAGCAGGCATTCTGGCTAAGCTCAAGCTGGATGCCGTAACCGTTGCCTGTGGTTTTTTGCATGATGTGGTTGAAGACACAGATGCGACACTGGATGATTTGGAGAGAGAGTTCGGTCATGATGTTCGGATTATCGTTGATGGGGTGACCAAGCTTGGTAAGGTTGAGTACAAATCACTCGAGGAACAATTGGCTGAAAATCACCGCAAGATGCTTATGGCCATGTCAGAGGATATCCGTGTTATCTTGGTTAAATTATCGGACCGTTTGCACAATATGCGGACTCTCAAACACCTTCGAAAGGACAAGCAAGAGCGTATCTCCAGAGAAACCATGGAAATTTATGCACCACTTGCTCATCGTCTAGGGATTTCCAGTGTCAAGTGGGAGTTGGAAGATCTATCTTTCCGTTATCTCAATCCAACTGAGTTTTACAAGATTACCCACATGATGAAGGAAAAACGCAGAGAACGTGAGGCTTTGGTCGATGAAGTTGTAACCAAGTTGGAAGAGTACGCTACAGAAAGAAATCTCAAAGGGAAAATCTATGGTCGTCCTAAGCATATCTATTCGATCTACCGCAAGATGCAGGATAAGAAGAAACGCTTTGAGGAAATTTATGACCTGATTGCCATTCGCTGTATCTTAGATACCCAGAGTGATGTCTATGCTATGCTGGGTTATGTGCATGAACTTTGGAAACCTATGCCAGGCCGCTTCAAAGACTATATCGCCAATCGTAAGGCCAACGGTTACCAGTCTATCCATACAACCGTTTATGGACCAAAAGGGCCGATTGAATTCCAGATTCGGACCAAGGAAATGCACGAGGTGGCTGAGTACGGGGTAGCAGCTCACTGGGCTTATAAGAAAGGCATTAAAGGACAGGTCAACAGCAAGGAATCTGCTATTGGGATGAACTGGATCAAGGAGATGATGGAGCTCCAAGACCAGGCTGATGATGCCAAGGAATTTGTGGACTCTGTTAAGGAAAACTATCTGGCGGAGGAGATTTACGTCTTTACTCCTGATGGTGCGGTTCGCTCCCTACCAAAAGATTCAGGACCGATTGACTTTGCCTATGAAATCCATACCAAAGTCGGTGAAAAAGCGACTGGTGCCAAGGTCAATGGCCGTATGGTTCCGCTGACAACCAAGCTCAAGACAGGGGATCAGGTTGAAATTATCACCAACCCCAACTCCTTTGGTCCGAGTCGTGACTGGCTCAACATGGTCAAGACCAGCAAGGCGCGCAACAAGATTCGTCAGTTCTTTAAAAATCAAGACAAGGAATTATCCGTTAACAAGGGCCGTGAGATGTTGATGGCCCAGTTCCAAGAAAACGGCTATGTAGCCAATAAATTCATGGACAAGCGCCATATGGATGAGGTTCTTCAAAAGACCAGCTACAAGACAGAGGAGGCTCTCTACGCAGCCATTGGTTTTGGAGAAATTGGCGCTATTACCGTCTTTAACCGCTTGACCGAAAAGGAACGTCGTGAGGAAGAACGCGCTAAGGCCAAGGCGGAGGCAGAAGAGCTTGTCAAAGGTGGCGAAGTTAAGGTTGATAACAAAGAAACCCTCAAGGTTAAGCATGAGGGTGGCGTGGTCATTGAAGGTGCTTCAGGTCTCCTAGTTCGGATTGCCAAGTGTTGCAATCCAGTGCCGGGTGACGACATTGTCGGCTACATTACTAAGGGACGCGGTGTGGCTATTCACCGTGTGGACTGTATGAATCTCCGTGCCCAAGAAAACTACGAGCAACGTCTCCTTGATGTGGAGTGGGAAGATCAATTCTCAAGCAAGGAATACACTGCCCACATCGATATCTATGGTCTCAACCGTACAGGGCTCTTAAATGATGTTTTACAAGTTCTCTCAAACACAACCAAGAATATCTCAACCGTTAATGCTCAACCAACTAAGGATATGAAATTTGCTAATATCCATGTCTCATTTGGTATTTCCAACCTCTCTACACTGACCACAGTCGTTGATAAGATTAAAAGTGTACCAGAGGTTTACTCCGTCAAACGGACCAACGGCTAATTGTCCTAGCTCTTACTAGAAAGGCTATTATGAAAATCATTATCCAACGGGTTAAAAAAGCCCAAGTCAGTATCGAAGGTCAGGTTCATGGGAAAATTAATCAAGGGCTTTTATTACTGGTTGGTGTTGGTCCAGAGGACCAAGAGGAAGATTTGGACTATGCTGTGAAAAAGCTTGTAAATATGCGAATTTTTTCAGATGTGGAAGGCAAGATGAACCTGTCTGTCAAGGATATTGAAGGGGAAATCCTTTCTATTTCTCAGTTTACTCTCTTTGCAGATACCATGAAAGGCAATCGTCCAGCCTTTACAGGTGCCGCCAAGCCGGATATGGCAGCTGCCTTCTATGACGCTTTCAATCAAAAGCTAGCACAGGAAGTACCTGTTCAGACAGGTATCTTTGGAGCGGATATGCAGGTGGAGCTGGTCAATGATGGGCCAGTTACCATCATTCTTGATACTAAAAATAGATAAGAAAACCAAGCCAGTCGGCTTGGTTTTTATTTATAGACACTCCCAGAAGGAGATGTGTTTATTGTAAAAGTCTGGATAGTTTTCTCTTAGGTGGCTAGCCGTCAGATAATATAAAGTAGAATGACAACCAGTGACGATTGGCATAAGAGATGAAAATCGCTGAGAACTAGTGAAGGCTAAAAGGACAAATAATAGAAAATCGCTAATGAGCACCCCTAAATAGTAGAAGCGAAACTTTTTATTGATTTGAGGATAAATCTCAGAAAACTGTTTTTTGAGTCGGTTGACCAAGCGAAATAGCAGTAGTCCTTGAGCAAGGATGAAAATAAAACCAGACAGCAGGAGCCAGTCTACAGAGAGATCGGTTTTGGAGATAAAAATTGCTAATAGTAGCAAATCGCTGAGTGCAATGGCTGCGAAGTGTAGTCTAAAGAGTTTTTTCATAAGATGACCTCCCTCTTTTATCTACCTTCATTCTACACCAAATGAATGGGAGTTGCAACTAACATAATAAAAAATCCCTGAAAGGAATTTCTTTCAGGAATAAGGGGTTAGTTGATTTTTTCGACATAGAGTTGTTTGGCGATATCCATACTAACTTGGAGGTCTTCGTCTTTGTTGACCAGAGTAAAGCTATTGGAAAAGCCATCAAACTGCTTGACTTGGAGTTGGTCACCGATATGAATTGCGTGCTTTTCTAGATATTTGAGTAGTTCAAAGCTATCATGAACGCGAGTCAGGAGATAGGTTCCAGCTTCCTGGACGGCCGCTAGTGGCAGATTATTGATTTCAACCAAGAGTTCTCCCTCAGCTGGTATGGTTCCACCGTGGGGGCAGGTTTGAGGGAAACCAAGCAGTTTATCCAGTCTCTTTACAAATAGGTCAGAGACAGTGTGCTCTAGGACCTCAGCTTCTTCGTGGATTTGATCGCTAGTATAGTCTAGATGGTGAACTAGAAAGACTTCAATCAAACGGTGTTTACGATAGAGCTCAGAGACCAGTTTGAGGCCAATATCTGTCAATAGATAGCCGTTCTCCTTATCCTTGAGGATGAGATTTTCACTTTTCATGCGTTTGATCATCTCTGTTACAGCAGGCGGAGAGACCTGCATACGGGCAGCAATTTCTTTGTTAGTGATTTTTTGCATGTCCGTACCGATTTCATAAATACATTTTAAATAATCTTCTTTATTTGGAGTCATTCGTTTCCTCTTGTATATTCTCTCCATCTAGTATACCAAAAAAAGCTAGATTTCTCTAGCTTTCTGTCATAATGCTTGTGATTTTAGTCTAGTTCTTTAACTGCAGCAATAGCAGCTTCAAAGTTTGGCTCCGTGTTAATATTGTCAACGTATTCTACATAACGGATGACATTGTCAGTATCGAGAACAAAGACGGCACGTGCAAGGAGATGCCATTCGTTGATCAAGAGGGCATAATCGCGCCCGAAAGAATGGTCAAAGTAGTCTGAAAGCATGATGGCATTGTCGAGGCCTTCAGCCCCGCACCAGCGTCCTTGGGCAAATGGTAGGTCCATAGAAACGGTAAGAACGACGGTGTTGTCAAGGTTGGCAAGTTCCTGGTTGAATCGACGTGTTTGCGTTGAGCAGATACCAGTATCGATAGAAGGGACAACACTCAAGACTTTTTTCTTTCCATCAAAGTCAGCTAGCGTTTTTTTAGAGAGATCGGTTGTAGTGAGAGAAAAGTCAAGTGCCTTGTCTCCGACTTGCAGTTGTTTACCTGTAAAAGTTACAGGATTTCCGAGAAAAGTGGTCATGAAACTACTCCATTCTTTTTTCTTTTATTTTACCGAGAATTGTCAGATTTTTCCAATGATTTGACTGGAAATTAAGCGATAAAAAACGCCTGTTCATGTGAGAACGACGTTTTTAATGGATTACTTAGACAAACCTTCAGCAATCTTGTCAAGGTTGTATTTCATCATGTTGTAGTAGCTGTCGCCTTCTTTGCCTTCTTCAGCGATTGAGTCAGTAAAGATTTGCGCGTAAATTGGGATATTTGTGTCTTGTGAAACAGTCTTCATTGGACGGTCATCGACACTTGATTCAACAAAGAGGGATGGAACTTTTGTTTGGCGAAGCTTTTCAACCAAGGTTTTGATTTGTTCCGGTGTTCCTTCTTCTTCTGTGTTGATTTCCCAGATGTAGGCACTTGGAACTCCGTAAGCTTTAGAGAAGTATTTGAAGCATCCTTCGCTGGTTACGATGAGTTTCTTTTCAGCAGGGATATTGTTAAATTTCTCTTTGGCTTCCTTGTCCAGTTTGTCTAGCTTTTCAGTATAGTCTTTGAGATTTTTTTCGTAGAATTCCTTGTTGCTAGGGTCTTTTGCAATCAACTGTTTAGCGATATTTTTAGCATAAATCATCCCATTTTCAAGGTTGAGCCAAGCGTGTGGGTCTTCTTTGCCTTTTTCGTTTTGACCTTCAAGGTAGATGATGTCTACGCCGTCACTGACTGCAAAGTAGTCCTTGTTCTCAGTTTTCTTGGCATTTTCAACCAATTTGGTAAACCAAGCATTGCCACCAGTTTCAAGATTGATTCCGTTATAGAAAATCAAATCAGCTTGAGAAGTTTTCTTTACGTCTTCAGGAAGTGGTTCGTACTCGTGTGGGTCTTGACCAACAGGAACGATACTGTGAAGATCAATCTTGTCACCAGCGATATTTTTAGTAATATCAGCGATGATTGAGTTTGTAGCAACAACTTTTAGTTTTTGACCAGAAGCTGCATCTTTTTTTCCACTAGTACATGCTACAAGAGCAATGACGGAAAGAAAGAGAACGAGTAATGTACCTAATTTTTTCATTAGATCCTCCAATTTATTGGGGTTTTGCCCCTTATTTTAACAAATGTTTATTTTTCAGTTTCAAATATCGTTGTTTTGGAGCGATAAAGAAGCTAATGAGAAAGAAACTAGCAGCTGTAAGCACGATACTAGAACCTGCCGCAACGTTAAAGCTATAGCCGATAAAGAGTCCCAAAACTGAAGCTGTAGCTCCAAAGGTTGAGGAAAGGAAAATCATGCTTTTCAGGCTATTAGCATAAAGATAAGCAGTTGCAGCTGGGGTAATCAGCATGGCTACAATCAGGATAGTTCCGACACTTTGCATGGCTGTCACAGACACTAGAGTCAGGAGTACCATGAGAAGGTAGTGATAGAAATTGACAGGCATTCCCATGGCTTTAGCCAAGAGTTCATCAAAGGAAGTTATCAAGAGTTGCTTGAAGAAAATCCAGATTAACAAGAGAATGACTGCCCCAACACCCATAGTAATAAACATATCCGTATCTTGGACGGCTAGGATATTACCAAAAAGGATATGGAAAAGGTCAGTTGAACTTTTAGCGACACTAATCAAGATGATACCGAGGGCTAAGAAAGAAGAAAAGGTAATGCCGATGGCGGTATCGCTTTTGATAATCGAGTTTCCCTTGATGTAGGTAATGATGATAGCAGCTAGCAACCCAAAGACAATGGCTCCGATAAAGAAGTCAAGGCCCAAGATGAAGGAGAGGGCTACACCTGGTAAGACAGCATGTGAAATAGCATCTCCCATGAGTGACATCCCGCGTAGAATGATGAAACATCCCACAGCTCCAGCTACGACCCCGACGACAATAGCTGTTATCAAGGCATTTTGTAAGAAATGGAATTTTTGTAATCCATCGATAAATTCTGCAATCATAGGTCACCTCCATTGAAAAAGAGTCGATTACCGTAAGCTTCTTTGAGATTGGCTTCGGTAAAGGTTTCTTTGGTTGGACCAAAGGCAATCACTTCTCGATTGACAAGCAAGACTTGATCGAAGTAGTGGGGAACCTTGCTGAGGTCGTGGTGGACGATGAGAACCGTCTTCCCAGCTTTTTTCAGATCTCTCAGCGTATTCATGATGATTTCCTCACTGACAGAGTCAATCCCAACAAAGGGTTCATCCAAGAGGATATAGTCGGTTTCCTGTACCAAACATCTGGCAATCAAGACCCGCTGGAATTGACCTCCAGACAGTTGACTGATTTGCCGTTCAGCATAGTCAGCTAGACCGACGATTTCAAGGGCTTCTTGCACTTTCTTCCAATGTTTAGCCTTTAAACTTCGAAAGAGAGGGATAGAGGGAAAGAGTCCTAACGAGACACATTCCTTGACCTTGATGGGAAAGTTGTAGTCGATATTGATTTTTTGTTCGACATAGGCGATTCGATGTAAGGATTTTTTAACTTCCTTGTCATCGAGAAATGCCTGACCTTGATGTGGGATAATTCCCAGCATCCCTTTTAATAATGTTGATTTTCCAGCACCGTTTGGGCCAATGATACCTGTAATTGTTGGCCCATGGAGCACTAGTGAAATATCCTTTAGTGCCAACGTTTCTTTGTAGGAGACACTGA
>ERZ773026.1931-NODE-1931-length-10068-cov-36.215720_pt1 | contig 10068 bp, 6 predicted proteins | sample MGYA00580838_ERZ773026 | MGnify/ENA primary metagenome ERZ773026 (study PRJEB29015, sample SAMEA2738006) | human oral metagenome | biome: human oral; feature: human-associated habitat; material: dental | place: China | collected 2055 ... | reverse complement strand
TGGTGGACACATCCGTGAGGGCAGAGCGTCTCCACGCCCTGGGGGTGCGGCGCCTGCTGACCCTGGTGAATCCATCGCCGGTCCGCTGGGTGGTCTCGCACCTTGGCAACCAGGAGAAGCTCGCGCTCGGCTCCAGCCAGTACTCCTCGGTGCCGGAACTGCTTGAGGACGCCTGGCTGAAGGCCTCCGACCGGTTGTTGCGAGCGATCACGGATCCAGTGCGGGTGCGCGATGAGCAGGAGTTCCGGCGGGTGGCGGAGGCAGTGCGCGCCGATTGCCCTGAGACAACAGCCGCTGTGGTCTCGACTGCCGCGCGGGCGTTGGCGGCTCAGGCCCGGGTGGAGCGCCTGCTCGCCGGGCTGCCGGTGGACGACGAAGTGCGGCAGGACATCACCGAGCAGCTGGCCAACCTCACCTTCAAACGGTTCATCTCCGCCACCCCGGATCCGTGGTTCGAGCGCATCCCCGTGTGGATCGAGGCCTGCGATACCCGGCTCCTCACCCGCGGCAGGAATCCCGCCAGGGACGAGCGGAACCGCGCCGAAATCATGGGACTGGAGGCCCGCTACGGCCGGCTGTGCGCGGCCCAGCCTCCCGGGCCGCTGCCCGCGGACGTGGAGGAGGTCGCGTTCCTCCTGGAGGAGTTCAGGGTCAGCCTGTTCGCGCAGGGGATGCGCACCCTGGTTCCCGTCTCGGCGAAACGAATCTCCCAGGCCATGGGAAGAATCGAGCGATAATGGTCGAGTGCCAGCCACCACAGATGACCTGATGCAGCTCTTCGACCTCGTCGAGGTCGGCAAGGACAGGTTCCGAGGTCCGCAGCCGGACACCCAGTGGCAGCGGCTGTTCGGCGGGCAGGTGATGGCGCAGAGCCTCGTGGCCGCGATGCGGACCGTTCCCGATAACCGGGTGGTGCACTCGCTGCACGGGTATTTCCTGCGGCCCGGCAGCCGCGAGGAGCCGCTGCGGTTCGGGGTGGAACACGTCCGGGACGGCCGCACCTTCTCGGCGCGCCGGGTGATCACCCGCCAGCACGACGACGTGATCTTCGACCTGAACGTCTCCTTCCAGGAACCGGAGGAAGGACTCAGCCATTCGGCGGTCCAACCCGAATCGGTCGCCTCACCCGAGGACTCCTCGCCGCTGGGGCAGGTGCTGGAGGACCGCTTCGGAGCCCCGATCCGGATGCTGTCGGAGTGGGACGCCCTCGACGTGCGGCTGGCCTCCACCCCCGTGCCGAGCCAGAACGGTGGAGTGATGCGGGCCTGGGTGCGCACCCAGGACACGATGCCTGAGGATCCGCGTCTGCATGCGGCCGTGCTGGCCTACCTGACGGATCTGCTGCTGCTCAGCGTCTCCACCGTGCAACACGAGGTGGAGTTCCTGTCCCCGAACCTGCAGACCGCCTCCATCGATCACGCGATGTGGTTCCACCGCCCAGCCCACTGCGACCGGTGGCTGCTCTACGACATGGTCTCGCCTTCGGCCTCCGGGGCCCGGGGGTTCTGCCAGGGCAGGCTGTTCCAGGACGGGAGACTGGTGGCCTCCTGCGCCCAGGAAGGGCTGATCCGACTCGTCGGGTGAGCCGGATCAGGGATGCGGTCAGGCAGCGGCCTGGTATTCGCGCATCTTGGCCAGGGCGAGGCGCTCGATCTGGCGTACCCGCTCGGCGGTGATCCCCCAGTGCTGACCGATGTCGGCAAGCTTGGCCTGGCGGCCGTCGAGAAGACCGTAGCGGCGTCGCACCACGTCGGCGGAGCGGTCGTCGAGGGCGGAGAGCATCCCCTCGAGACGGGCGCGTTCCTCCGCGTCGAGCACCACCTCGTCCGGGCCGGGGGCGGTTTCGCGGGCGATCAGGTCGCCGAGCGCGGTGTCGCCGTCGGTCTCGACTGGTGCGTCGAGGGATACGTGGTCGCGGGCGTAGCGGATCAGGTCGATGACCTTCTCCTCGGCCAGGTTCAGTTCATTGGCGATCTCGCCGACCTCGGGTTCGCGGCCCAGGGTGCGTTCCAGGTTGCGGCGTACCGCAGATACCTGGTTGACCTGTTCGGCCACGTGCACGGGCAGCCGCACGATGCGGCCCTGCTGGGCTATGCCGCGGGAGATGGCCTGCCGCACCCACCAAGTGGCGTAGGTGGAGAACTTGAAACCCTTGGTGTAGTCGAACTTCTCCACGGCGCGGATCAGGCCGGTGTTGCCCTCCTGCACCAGGTCGAGCAGTGGCATCTGGGCGCGGCCGTACTTGCGGGCCACGGAGACCACCAGGCGCAGGTTCGCCTTGATGAATTGTTGCATGGCCTGATCGCCGAGTTCGACGAGTTGTTCCAGTTCTTCGCGAGTGGCGTCCGTCGAGGTGGTCTCGTTGCCGTCGAGGATTTCGCGGGCGAACAACCCGGTCTCTATGGCCCGGGCCAGCTGCACCTCTTCCTCGGCGCTCAGCAGAGGGGTCTTGGCTATCGCGTCCAGGTAGAGCCCCACGGCATCCTTGCCATCGATGCCGTCGGTGCTACGGGTTCGCGCAGTCGTGATCATTGGATCCGCCTTTCTGACGTCTACACCCATCAAAACGCACCCGGCGGGTCAAAGGTTCCCGAAATTGTGACCCAATCGTTATCTCAGGGATACGTCAGACCGTGGTATGACGTCGGGGACGGGCGGCCGGGCTTGAAGGTGGGGAGGATCCCGTAGGAGGTCGTGTTTGAGTGTCGGGGGTGCCCGTGGAAAGATGGATTTTGACGCCCCTTGACCGCAACGGGGGTGTTCTGTGCCCAGATGCGAGGAGAAACCGCTGTGACCTCTGGCTCGAGCTCCGAACAGGCTCCGAAGACCACCCGTAGTCGCGCGAGGAAGACCACCACTGCAACCGTGGAGAAGGAAACCAAGCCCGCCGCGAAGCGCATCCGCGCCACGAAGGCGGCAAAACCCGAGGACAAGGAGAAGGCGACCGGAACCAGGCCCGCCACGACGGCGGCGACCAGGACCAAGGCCGCGGGGACCAGGACCACCGCATCGAAGACGACCAGGACCAAAACTGCCGCCACCAGGACCACGAAGGCCACGGATGGGACAACCGCCGCCAAGAGCACCAGGACCACAACGAAGGCCACCAAGGCCACCAAGGCGGCAGCCACCAAGCCAACCCGCTCCCGGGCGAAGTCGAAGGCGAGTGCGGAGGGCACCGAACCGACCATCGCGCAGCTCACGTCGGGGGAGATCGAGGTCGAGGTACAGCGCGACGGCAATGACGTCGTGCTGAAGGTCGGGGGCAAGAAACGCTCCCTCGACGAGGTGGACGACTCCCAGTTCGTGGAGGAGAAGGAGGCCACCCTCGAGAAGGAACTCGTCGAGGAGGAGGGATTCTCCCTCTCGGACCAGGATGACGCCGACGAACCTGAACAGCAGGTCGTCTCGGCCGGGGCGACCGCAGACCCCGTCAAGGACTACCTGAAACAGATCGGCAAGGTCGCCCTCCTCAACGCCGTCCAGGAGGTGGAGCTGGCCAAACGGATCGAGGCCGGGCTCTTCGCGGAGGAACGGATCGCGGATGCCGAGAACCCCGTTCTCCCGGATGATCTCGAGGATTTCGAGTGGATCGCGAACGACGGACGTAACGCCAAGAACCACCTTCTCGAGGCGAACCTGCGGCTCGTCGTCTCCCTGGCCAAGCGCTACACGGGCCGCGGGATGCTGTTCCTCGACCTGATCCAGGAGGGCAACCTGGGCCTGATCCGCGCCGTGGAGAAGTTCGACTACACCAAGGGCTACAAATTCTCCACCTACGCCACTTGGTGGATCAAGCAGGCCATCACCCGGGCCATGGCCGATCAGGCCCGCACCATTCGCATCCCCGTTCACATGGTGGAGGTCATCAACAAACTGGCTCGTGTGCAGCGGCAGATGCTGCAGGACCTCGGCCGGGAACCAACCCCGGAGGAGCTGGCGAAGGAACTCGACATGACCCCGGAGAAGGTCGTCGAGGTCCAGAAGTACGGGCGCGAACCCATCTCCCTGCACACCCCGCTCGGCGAGGACGGCGACTCCGAGTTCGGCGACCTCATCGAGGACTCCGAGGCTGTCGTGCCCGCGGATGCGGTGAACTTCACCCTGCTGCAGGAACAGCTCAACGACGTCCTGGACACCCTCTCCGAACGGGAGGCGGGTGTGGTCTCAATGCGTTTCGGGCTCACCGACGGCCAGCCGAAGACCCTCGACGAGATCGGCAAGGTTTACGGGGTGACGCGGGAACGCATCCGCCAGATCGAGTCGAAGACCATGAGCAAGCTGCGGCACCCGTCACGTTCCCAGGTGCTTCGCGACTACCTCGACTGAACAGCAGCCGCTTGCACTTGGGGGCATGTTAAGGAGAGAACTTGCGAGAGAATCCACGTTCCTTCGAGGACGACACCCCGACCGTGGAGCTGCCCGCCGTCACGGCGCCGCTGCCCCCGGTGCGGCCGTCCCCCATCCGGCAGCAGGCCCCGATGCAACCGCCCTCGACGCAGATGCAACCGAGGGTGGGGTCGTGGGCCACACCGACCGAGGTCGACGCCGTGGCCATTCCCGTTTCCGAGGGGCGAGCCCCGGGGCCCCCGGCCGAGTCGGAGAAGGAACGCCTGCGGCGCGAGATGAACGAGTGCCGGCTGGCGGTCTGGGAACGTAGGTTCGTGGCCTGCGTGCGCTGGTTGTATGCGCGTGCCAGGATGGCGGTTTACATCACCGCTGTCGTGGTGCTGCCGGGACTGCTGTTCCCGCCCGTGAAGGCATACCTGAACTGGGTGATGGTCGCGAACCTGGCCCTGGTGGGTTTCGTCGCGGTTTCCCTGGTGGCGGGGGAGGTCACCAGCCGGAAACCGCAGTGGCCCTGCATGTTCGGTGCCCTGTTCCGGCTGCTGCTGGTGGGCGGTTTCGCCATAGCCTGCGGCTACGTCAGCGATGCCGACCCGTGGAAGGAGACGTTCGCTTCGCTGTTGAGCTTCGCCAGGCCCGTCTGGTTGCAGATCCAGGCCTTTCTGGACTACGCATCCCTCGATCACGCAGTCTTCATGTGGTTGGGTGTGCTGCTGGCGCACCGCAGCCTCAGGACCTTGGCCGAGGGCGGGAGAATCCACCTGGAGGGCATGTCACGATTCGGAACCCGGCCCGGCTGGGGCCTGAAGGACTACTACATCGGTCCGGATCCGCGCAGGCAGCAGGGCCGGGTGGACGCCCCCGGCGTTTTCGCCTACCGCCGGGCGGCGTTCCATTTCTATCTCGGTCGTTTCTGGGTGCTGCTCAACAGCGTCTACATCATCGTCCTGATGTTCCTGATCGCCTCGGCGTGACGGAGAATCGGTTCAGCGATCCCGGACCGCGGCAATGGCCTTCGCGACGGTCTCCAGGTTGCCGTCGTTGAGGGCCGCGACGCACATCCGACCCTTCTCGGTGCCGTAGACGCCGTGGTCCCGGCGCAGCGCCAGCATCTGGTCCCGGGACAGACCCGAGTAGCTGAACATGCCGGCCTGCTGGGCGATGAAGTCCATGTCCCCGATGCCCTCGGCCCGCAGTGCCTCTACGAGGCGGGTACGCATCTGCTTGATGCGGTCACGCATCCGGCCGAGTTCCTGCTCCCAGGAGGCCCGCTGGGTGGGGTCACCGAGCACGCTGGCGACGATGGCCGCGCCGTGGGTGGAGGGGTTGGAGTAGTTGGTGCGGATGCAGATCTTCACCTGCGACAGCACACGGGTGGCCTCCTCCGCGTCCCGGCAGACGATGTGCAGGGCGCCGATGCGTTCGCCGTAGAGCCCGAACGACTTCGAGAACGAGGTCGAGACGAACACCGGCAGCCCGGCCGCCACGAAGCGGGAGATCACGGCCCCGTCCTCGGCCACCCCGGCCCCGAAACCCTGGTAGGCCATGTCCAGGAACGGGATCAGATCGTGATCCGTGATGACCCCGATCACCCGGTCCCACTGCTCGGGGGTCAGGTCGTAGCCGGTGGGGTTGTGGCAGCAGGCGTGCAGCACCACCACGGTGCCCGGCCGCGCCGCCTCGAGGTCGGCGACCATGCCATCGACATCGATGCCTTTCGCCTCGGCGTCGTAGTAGCGGTATGTGCCGACGGTGAAACCTGCGCGGGTGAAGATCGCCCGGTGGTTCTCCCACGACGGATCCGAGATCAGCACGGGGGAGCCGGGGCTCAGGGTCGCGATGAAATCGGCGCCGACCTTCAGCGCGCCGGTGCCACCCAGGCTCTGCGCCGTGGCGATGCGGCCCTGCGCGACGGCGGGGGAATCGGCGCCGAAGGTCAGCTCCCGCACCAGGCGGACGTAGTCGGGGAGTCCGTCGATGGGGAGATAGGCGTGCGGTTTCGCGGCCGCGGCCAGCCGGTCCTCGGCGGCACGGACACAACCCATCAACGGCATCTGCCCGTTCTCGTCGAGGTAGACGCCGATCCCGAGGTTCACCTTGGAAGTGCGCTCATCCGCTCTGAACGCTTCGTTCAACCCCAGGATCGGATCGGCGGGAGCCAGTTTGACGTCTTCGAAAACGGACATGCGTGGGCCTCATTTCTGTTCAGCATCCCAAGCCTAGCGTTTCGTGTCCCGCGGGCCCGTGGTTCGCACCAGGCCGCTCGCCCGCCGGGCCCGGGTCCCGACCGCCTTCCGCAGCGCGTCCGGGGAGCCGTACAGCCGAACCCCCGATTCGGCGCGGGTGACGGCCGTGTACAGCAGTTCCCGGGTCAGCAGCGGTGAACCCGGTGGGGGCAGGATCACGCTGACCCGCTCGAACTGGCTTCCCTGCGACTTGTGGATGGTCATGGCGTGCAGTTCCTGGGCCGCATCCAGCAGCAGCGGGTTCAACAGCTCCGCGTTTCCACCCCGGTCCACGGCCGCCAGCAGACGCCCGTCGATCTTGACGATCACCGCGACATCACCGTTGCTGACCACATCTGAATTGCGAGTGACGATCAACGGTTGGCCCGGGTACTGCCCCACATCGGGTGCGTAACCCGGCAGCGTCGCGGCCAGGTGCCTGCGCACCGCCTGCTGCCAGTGCCCGGTCCCGAAGGGCCCCTCCCGGTGCGCGCAAAGCAACCGGTGACGCTCCAGGGCCCGCACGGCCCGGTTGCCGTCACCCGCCAGCGCGGCGGCCAGGGCATCGTGGGCGGCGGCCCCGACATCGGCGGCCAGCGCAGGCAGGTCGGCCAGTGGCTCGGTGCCGGTGTACGCGGTCAGCGTGCACGTCTCCGATCGTTCCAGCAGCGCCAGACAGCCGTCCGCGTCGCCGTCGCGGATGGCCTCGGCCAGCCGGGCCACGTCGTCGAGGTTGCGGTGGCTGCCGCCCAGCTGCACCACGGCGGGCCCACCCGGGGAGGTGACCAGGTCCGGGGCGGCGGAGATGTCGGCCAGCACCGCCCCCGCCTCCACGGAGGCCAGCTGGTTCGGGTCGCCGATCAGGACCAGCCGGGTGGAGTCGGCCACCGCGTCCAGTAGCCATGACATCAACGTGATCGACACCATCGACGTCTCGTCCACGATCACCACGTCGAAGGGCAACGGGTTCAGCGCGTCGTGGGTGCGTTCCGCGCGACCCGGGACCACACCGAGGATCCGATGCAGCGTGCCGGCGGTCAGGGCAACCCGTTCCGGGTGCTGCAACCTGTCGCGCACCGCGGTCTCCAAACGGGCGGCGGCCTTCCCGGTGGGGGCGGTCAGGGCGACGGTGACCGGGCCCCGGCTGGTCAGCGCGTCGATGATCCGGGAGACCACCGTCGTCTTGCCGGAACCGGGACCGCCCGTTATGACGCTGGTGCGGGCCCGGATGGCCGCCCGGACCGCGGCGTCCTGGGTGGGGTCGGGAACCATGCCGGGCCCGGGGGCGGGTGGTTCGGGGGAGGGGAGATCCGGCAGGGCGCTGCGACGCCTGAGGCCGGCGGCCAGGTCTTGTTCCTCCGTGAAGAACCGGTCCAGGTACAGCAAACCATCGACCAGACGGAACGGCCGCGGCCCGGCCTCCGGGCCGGCCACCGCAGGTGAGGCCGCCACCGCCGCGGCCCAGGCCCGCGGTTCCGGCCAGGGCAGTTCGAGGGGTTCCGCCGCCGACCCGTCGTCGGTTTCGCCGGGAACGATCAGCTCGGGTGCGCAGGCCAGGTCCAGGCACACCGAACCCAGGCGCAACTCCCGCACCGTCAGGGCGAGGGCCAGCAGCACCCGGTCGTCGCTCTCCCCGAAGTAGGCGGCCATCCGGCGGGCCAGGTGGAAATCGGCCACGTGGATCATCCCGGCCTCGGCGAAGGTCCTCAGCAATCCCGTGGCCGCCACGGGAACCTCCGGTCCTCTCACCTTCCACCTCCCAGCAGATCGGAGACCTCGGCCACCAGCGCGGCCGGCGGGAACCACTCGAAAACCCCGCAGCGGCCACCCGCCACCACCGGGGTCCCGGGTCCGGCCATGCCCCGCACGAACAGATAACCCACCCCACCGAGGTGTTCCCCGGGTGAATAACCGGGCAGCCGCCAGGTCAGGAAACGGTGCAGGGCGGCGCAGTAGAGCAGCGCCTGCAACGGGTAGTGGGCCTGCATCATGGCCTCCGCCATCGCGGATGGGCCGTAGTGTTCGACGGACAGTTCCTGCTCCGGTGGGACCGGGAGCCGGTTCGTCTTGTAGTCCACCACCACGAACCTCTGGGAGGGTAATTTCAACACCACGTCGATCGAACCGGTCAGGAAACCCCTCAGCGGCGCACTGGCGGCGTCGGTGGCGAGCAGCCGGGCCGGATAGGGGGCGAGCGGGTCGGAGGCGGGCAGGTGCCCGGACATCGCCTCCGCCAGGTCCGCGACCAGACGGGCCGGGCCGCGATCCCCCAGGGGCAGGTCGAAGTCCAGTTCCGCCAGCCGCTCGGCGACGGGCAGGTCGGCCAGGGCGCCGTCCCACAACCCCCCCAGCGGGGTCGTGACCACCAGCTGGAGGGCGTCGGCCAGCCGCTGCGCCTGGTCCCGGTCCAGCCCGAAGGCGGGGGCCTCGGCGGCCACCGCCTGCTGCACGTGCCCCGGATCGCTCCAATCCGCCTGTTCCAGGACCTCGTGGACGAGAGTTCCGAAACGCGCCCCGGCGGGCAGGTCGTTCATGGGGGAGGGGGTGGTGGGACCGTCGGTTTCCCCGGGGAGCAGGTCGAGCTCCTCCGGCTCGTCCGGTGCGTTCTCGTGGAGGTTCGCGGTCAGCCCGGAATAGGAAGTGCGGCGCCAGTCCTGGTCGATGTCGCGGGTGAAACGGGCGACCCGGAGCTCCCCGGAACCCGGTTCGGGGGCGGGGACCGGGAGCCCGGACCCCCAGGGGGGTGCGGTGACCGGGGACAGGTGCACCAGCCCCGGGTCGAAACCGAAAGCGGGAGGCAGCCCGGGATATTCGGGGCGAAGCCGCGGGACTGAGCGGTCGCGGCACAGCAGCGCCGTCAACGGTCCCGAGGACGCCCTGCGGTCCATCACGTGCCAGGCGATTGCCAGGTGCTTGGCGCGGGTGAGGCCCACGTAGAGCAGGCGGAGTTCCTCGTCGCGCGCCTGCCGCCTGGCGACGGCGGCCAGTTCGTCACGGCTGCCGGGGCGGGCACCGACGTGCAGCACCCGCCGGCCGTCCGCGTTCAGGTAGGGGAAGGCGCCGCGCAGGTTCACCTCGGTGACGCTCACCTGCGGCAGCAGCACGATCGGGAACTCCAGGCCCTTCGCCGAGTGCATGGTGCACACCCGCACCGCCGCCTCGTCGGAGGCCAGGCGGGTGGCCGGTTCGTCCCCGGGAGTGGTGGCCCGGGAAACCAGCCAGGCGTGGAGCCCGTCGAGGTCGGTGGCGTCCGACCCGAGCAGCAGTTCACCGACCCGGGTCAGGTCGGCCAGGTGGCGTTCCCCGTCCCCGAGCCGGGCCAAGTGGGGGCCGAGACCCGCCAGCAGCTCACCGACCAGCGAGGCCACCCCGCCGGCCGCGAAACACCGCGCCAGTTCGTGGACCCGCTGCGAGGCGGGGGTTTCGTCGCGTCCGGCCAGCAGATCGGTGGCGGGCAGGCCGAGCAGCTCACCCAGGGCGGCCTGGAGGATGCGGG
>ERZ773026.1927-NODE-1927-length-10075-cov-113.489920_pt1 | contig 10075 bp, 7 predicted proteins | sample MGYA00580838_ERZ773026 | MGnify/ENA primary metagenome ERZ773026 (study PRJEB29015, sample SAMEA2738006) | human oral metagenome | biome: human oral; feature: human-associated habitat; material: dental | place: China | collected 2055 ... | reverse complement strand
TGAACCCTTCGCCGGCGTCGACCCCATCGCCGTCATCGAGATCCAGCGCATCGTCAACCTGCTGAAGAACCGCCGCATCGGCGTGCTCATCACCGACCACAACGTCCGCGAGACGCTCGGTATCTGCGACCGCGCCTACATCATCAACGAAGGCGTGGTGCTGGCCTCGGGCAGCCCCGACCAGATCATCCAGGACGAGCGCGTCCGCAAGGCCTACCTGGGCGAAGACTTCCGGATGTAAGCCGCGGCGTTCTCGCCGCGCGGGGCGCGTTGCCCCCCTTCCACGCGCTGTCGCATCCGCCTCCACGCGCCTGCCGCCGGCCCGACGCTGCCGGCATCCGGGAAACCACTGGTCAGCCAGGTGCGCGCAAGCGGGGCATCCGATGGTACAAACACGGTAGGACCACTCTTGCCCTGCCCTTTCCGTCGGACCCCATGCCCCGATGAAGCCCGCGCTTCAGACACGCCAGAGCCAGCAGCTGCTGCTGACCCCACAACTGCAACAGGCCATCCGCCTGCTGCAGCTGTCCACGGCCGACCTGGAGCAGGAGATCGAGCGCGCCGTCGAGCAGAACCCCTTCCTGGAACGGGTGGAGCCCCCTCGCCACGACACCGTCAGCCTGCACGCCGACGGCAGTCTGCGGCATGAACGGATGTCCAGCACCGACACCTGGCCGCCCGCCGGCAGCCCGGCAGCCTCCGCACAGGACATCGGCGCGGATGCCTACAGCACAGGCAACGCCCGACAGGACGGCGAGCTGGCCAGCCAGGGCGCCGATGCCTTCGGCGAGCATGAACCTGCCGTCACCTCGTCCGACGACCGGCCCGACGTCACCCTGCTCGACAGCGGCCCGGGTGGCGACGACCCCTGGGGCATCGCGCGCAGCACCGGACCGGCCCCCGAGGGCGATGACGACGAACCCTACGGCAGCACGCTGACCGCATCGCCCTCGCTGCGCGAGCACCTGCTGGACCAGCTGGCCGAGATCCACTGCGATGCCCGCCAGCGTGCACTCATTCACCTGCTCATCTGGGAAGTGGGTGATGACGGCTACCTGCCCGCCGGATTCTCGCTGGACGCCCTGGCCGACGAATTCATCGCCAGCGCCCCGGAAAGCCAGGACACCAACGATGCCGCGACCGTCGGGGGACTTGCCCCCTCCGATCTCTCGGCCGAGCTGGAAGCCGCCCTGCAGACCCTGCAGGGCTTCGATCCGCCCGGCGTGGCTGCGCGCACGCCCGGTGAATGCCTGCGCCTGCAGCTGCTGCACCTGCAGCAGGACCGCGCCGATGCCTCCCTCCGAACGGCCTCAGCCCACGGCGCCCCATCCGGAAGCCCCGTCACCGAACCCGCCGACCTCATCGCCCTGGCCCTGCAGCTGGTGAGCGACGACTGCCTGCCGCTGCTGGCAAAACACGAGGACGCCCTGCTCTGCAAGCGCCTGTCCTGCTCACCGGCCGAGCTTCGGGCCGCCCGGACCCTCATCCAGTCACTGGATCCGCACCCCGGCAACCGCTTCGACGCGGAGCCCTCCCGCTACATCATTCCCGACATCATCGTGCGCCGGACCGCGCACGGCTGGCGCGCCGAACCCAACCCCTCAACCCGACTTTCACTGCGCGTGCACGACGAGTACGAGGCGCTGTTGAAAAACCACCGAAAAGCCGCGCCATCGCCCGCACAAACCGGCAGATCTGGGGCAGAATGGGAGCAACAGGTCACGGAAGACAGCCATGCCGAGTCACCTTCCGCTCCCGAACACAACCTGCTGCACCAGCTGCAGGAAGCCCGCACGCTGGCACGCAACGTCCAGCAGCGCGGCGACACCATCGTGCTCGTGGCCCAGGCCATCGTCGATCGCCAGAAGGCGTTCTTCAATCACGGCCCCGAGGCGCTTCGCCCCTTGGTCCTGCGTGACATCGCCGAAGTCGTCGGCCGCCACGAATCCACCATTTCCCGCGCCACCAGCCAGAAGTACATCCGGACCCCGTTCGGCACCTTCGAGCTGAAGTATTTCTTCGGCAGCCAGGTGGCTACCGACAGCGGCGGCGCCGCATCCAGCACCGCCGTCTGCGCACTCATCCAGAAGCTCATCGAGCAGGAGGATACCAACCAGCCCTTGTCAGACAGCCAACTCACTGAACTGCTTGGCCAGAAAGGCATCCAGGTCGCGCGCCGAACCGTTGCCAAATATCGGGAATCCCTCAAGATACTTCCTGCCGCGCAACGACGAAGCCGATGACCGCCCACTGGCCGTGTGTGGAACCCTCTCCCAAGGAGTACCAGGCATGAACCTCTCCATCAGTGGACACCATGTGGAAGTCACCCCCGCCCTGCGCGAGTACGTCACCACCAAGCTGCGCCGGATCCGCCACCACTTCGATCAGGTCATCGACGTCAACGTCATCCTCTCGGTCGAGAAGCTGGTGCAGCGCGCCGAAATGAAGCTGCTGGTCGCCGGGCGCGAGATCTTTGCCGAAGCCACCCACACCGACCTCTATGCCGCCGTCGACACCCTCATCGACAAGCTCGACCGGCAGGTCATCAAGCACAAGCAGAAGCGGCAGAACTACAGCGGAAGCGCGCTGAAGCGCATACCTGAACCCGCCTGACAGGCGCTGCGGCATGGGTCGGCTCCGGTCGATGCATGCCGCTTTTTCACCCCGGCGCGCCTCTGGCGCGCCCTGGCTGCACGGCCCCAAGCCCTCTCCAGCACCTATCACCCGCCCCCTCCCGGAAACAACGCAAGCCGCTGAATCCAAACGGAAACCGCTTGCACGCCCATCCTTTCCCGCAGCATCGCGGCCTGCGCACGCCCCTGAGCCGCACTCGCCCAGGCTGCCCCCGCCCGGCGAAGCCGCCTATAATGACAGCATCGCGGGACCGACTCCCGCCGGTTCGCCCCTGTGCCAACCGCTGCAAAGTTCTATCACAGTCCCGCTGCACCAGATACAGGTAATTCCGGATGAACCGCATCTCGAAGCTGCTCACAGCACGCGACATCCTGCTCGACGTCCCTGCCACCAGCAAGAAGCGGCTGTTCGAGCACGCCGCCCTGCTGTTCGAGAACGAGCATCGCCTGGAGCGGCAGAAGGTCTTCGATTCACTGTTCGCCCGTGAGCGGCTGGGCTCCACCGGCCTGGGCAAGGCCGTGGCCATCCCGCACGGCCGCATCCGCAACCTCAAGACACCGCTGGTGGCGGTGCTGCGCGGCGAGAACGGCATTCCCTTCGACGCCCCCGACGGCGAACCCGTCCGGCTGCTGGTGGTGCTGCTGGTCCCCGAGCACGCCACCGAGGAACACCTGGAAATCCTCTCCGAGCTGGCCGAGCTGCTGTCGGACGACGCCCTGCGCGAAACCCTGCTCACCGCCACCGACCCCGCCCAGGTCTACCGCACGCTGGCCACCTGGGAGCCGGTCCGCCCCGCTGCCTGACGGCCTGCCCACGGCCACCGGCAGCGCCCCTTCCCTTTCGGAGACACCGCCCATGGCCATGACGGTCCAGAACCTGGTCACCTCGCAACAGGCACGCTCCAACCTGCGATGGCTGGCCGGCCAGTCCGGCGGTGACCGCCCCCTGCACGGCACCGGCGTCCACGCCGTCGACCAGATCGGCTACCTGAACCTGATGCACGCCGAGCGCATCGCCGTGCTCGGTCTGCGCGAGCTGGACTACTACCGCAAGCTGGATCGTCATCGGCGCGACAGGCTGCACCAGACCCTTCTTGCCGCCCGTCCCCCGGCACTGATCATCTCCGACGGTCAGGAAGCGCCCAGCGCCCTGGTGGATTTCTGCAACCGGAACCACCTGCCGCTGCTGGGCTGCCGACTGGCCGCCGGCCCGCTCATCGAGACCCTGGAACAGGCGCTGGCCCACAAGGACCACACCTCCATGCACGGCGTGCTGATGGACGTGCTGGGCATGGGCGTGCTCATCACCGGCGACTCGGGCCTGGGCAAGAGCGAGCTGGCCCTGGAACTCATCAGCCGCGGGCATGGTCTGGTGGCCGATGACGTGGTCGACATCGAGCGCGTCAGCCAGCACGCCATCGTCGGTCGCTGCCCGGCGCTGCTGCAGGGCCTGCTGGAAGTCCGCGGCCTGGGTCTCATCGACATCCGCACCATCTTCGGCGAAAGCGCCGTGCGCCGCCGCATGCCCATCAAGCTCATCGTCCACCTGGTGGGCCGCCGCACGATGGAAGACAGCTACGAGCGCCTGCCGCTGCAGGCGCTCACCGAGACCATCCTGGGCATCCCGGTGCGCAAGGTTGCCATCCCGGTGGCGGCCGGCCGCAACATCGCCGTGCTCACCGAGACCGCCGTGCGCACCACGGTGCTGCTGCTGCGCGGCATCGACACCACGCGCGAATTCGCCCGGCGCCAGCAGGCCCTGATCCTCGACCAGAGCGAAACGCCCCATCACCCGTCCAGCCACGCACCGGACGCCTTGGGGCCCGCCGGGAACGCCTCCTCGCTGCCCATCGGCCAGATGGACACCCACCTGGCCGACCCCAGCCCCGGCGATGCCGCCTATCCCGACTGGGCCCCCGAGAGCTTCACGCTCACAATGATGCCCAACGACACCGCCGAGGAATCCCCCCTGTCCCCTGTCGAGACGCCGTCGTGCACGCGCCCTGTCACCGGCCTGGCCACGGCGCCACAGGCTCCGGCCGGCCCCGACACGACCGATACACCCTCCCTTTCGCCTATCCTGCCTTCTACCCCACCATGCAACTGATCATCGTCACCGGCATCTCCGGCTCCGGCAAATCGCTGGCCATTCATGTGCTGGAAGACGCCGGCTACTTCTGCATCGACAACCTGCCGGTACGCTACGTTCTCGAAGTCGCCCTGTCCCTGGAACAGGAAGGCCACACCAAGGTCGCCATGTCCATCGACGTGCGTGTGGGCACGCGCCTCACGGGCCTGCGCGACGCCGTGCGTCAGCTGCGCGCCCAGGGCCACGACGTGAAGGTGCTGTTCCTCAACGCCCGCACCGATTCCCTGGTGCAGCGCTATTCCGAGACCCGCCGCCGCCACCCGCTCACCCTGCCCGGACGCAGCAACAACACCAGCCACGGCGCCGATCCCAAGCTGGCGCCCACGCTGGAAGAATCCATCGAGCGCGAGCGCGAGCTGATGGCCGAGATCGAGGACATCGGCACCTCCATCGACACCAGCGACCTGCACCCCAACACCCTGCGCCAGTGGGTGCGTGACCTGGTGCGCACCGACCGCGCCTCGATGACGCTGCTCTTCGAGTCCTTCGCCTTCAAGCAGGGCGTGCCGCTGGATGCCGACCTGGTGTTCGACGTGCGCTGCCTGCCCAACCCCTACTACGACGTGGAGCTGCGCACCCTCACCGGGCTGGACCAGCCGGTCAAGGACTTTCTGGTGGACCTGCCGCCGGTGCAGAAGATGATCGGCGACATCACGCGCTTCATCACCGAATGGCTGCCCAGCTACGTGCAGGACAACCGCCACTACCTCACCATCGCCATCGGCTGTACGGGCGGCCAGCACCGCTCCGTCTATGTCGCCCAGACACTGGCCGAGCACTTCGCCCGCACCGAGCGCGTGCTGGTGCGCCACCGCGCCCTGGACAGCCGCCCAAGCGGCACCGGCGTCACCGTCACGCAGACGCGCTGATCAGCTCCGGCTGCAGAACCTGCCCCTGCAGCCAGCGTCGGATCGGGCTGGGCAACGGCGCCCCCTCCAGCGACGACGGCACCAGCCAGCGCTGCTGCTCGGGCAGTGGCAGGGCCTTGGCCAGTGCATCCGGCGCGGCCTTGATGCCCCCTTCCGCACCGCTTGCCCGCGCCTGATCGGCCATGGCCCGGCGTACCACGTCCACCGGCGGCGCCCACACCGTGGCCTCCATCCGGAAATGGGTGAAGACATGGCTGAAGCTGCCCACGGCCTGCCAGCCCTCGGGCACCTCACCCGGCCATTCCGGCAGACTCCAGAGCCCGCCCCACAACCCGCTGTCGGGCCGGGCCTGCAGCAGCACCCGCCGCTGGACATCCTCCACCCACAGCAGGTTCACGGCCCGCACCGGAACCGTCTTTTTCCGGCGCGCCTGCGGATACCGCTCGGGCTCGCCCTGCTGGTGAGCCTGGCACAGCGCCGCCAGCGGACACCGCCCACAGTCCGGCCTGCTTCGGGTGCAGACCATCGCCCCCAGGTCCATCAGTCCCTGCGTGTAGTCGATCAGATCGGCCGCCGGTGCGCCCTCGGGCGGCAGCTCGGCTTCGGCATGCGCCCAGAGCCGCGCCAGTGTTGCGCTGCCGGCCGGGTCGCCCTCCACGGCAAACACCCGGCTCAGCACGCGCTTCACGTTGCCATCCAGAATGGCAGCCCGCTCACCAAAGGCGAACACCGCAATGGCCGCAGCCGTCGAGCGCCCCACACCGGGCAGGGCCTCCAGCCCCTGGGCCGTCTGCGGAAAGACGCCGCCCGCCTCCGCCACCTGGCGCGCCGCCGCGTGCAGGTTGCGCGCCCGACTGTAGTACCCCAGCCCCGCCCACAGGCCCATCACCTGCTCGGCATCGGCTGCCGCCAGGTCGTTCACCGTGGGGAAAGCGCGCAGGAAGGCCTCGAAATACGGAATGACGGTGGCCACCTGCGTCTGCTGCAGCATCACTTCCGACAGCCAGACGCGATAGGGATCACGCAGCACGGCTGCGCCGCCCGCCGGTGTGCCCAGTTCAAGGCGAGTCTTCTGCCAAGGAAGATGGTGCCGGCCATGCCGGCGCTGCCAGCGGATCAGCGCTGGCGCAAGGTTCAGGGGGTTGTCGTGTGCCATGGATGCCGCATCATACGGCATCCGCACTCCCTGCCTGATGTGCAGCCGGCTGCACCGCAGGCGCCTGCTCATCGGTCCCGGCGGGCACGTTCTCCAGCGCGGCAGGCTTGCCCTGCACAGCCGTGTCTGCGGAAGCCTCGCCCGCAGCCGCCGGTTCGCCGCGCAGATCCGGCGCAGCCTCCAGCTCCTCGACCACCACCGGGCGCACCGGCCGCCGGTCGATCGCTGCCTGAACCCCTTCCACCAGCGTCTTCATCTGCGCCAGCTGACGCTCGATGCGTGCACGGGCCTCGTCGATCTCCTGCAGGCGCTCTTCCAGCGAATCGCCGGCATCCATCACCCGCTGCACCGACTCCATGCGCCGCCGCAGCTGCGCCTGGTGCTCGCGCACCTGACTCTCCAGCGGCGTCATCAGTGACCGCAGCCAGCCTTCCAGCTCGCGGATGGCCACCGTGTAGATCTTCTTCAGGCTGACCGCGGCCGAATCGAAGAAGCGCTGCGTCAGCACCGCCTTGTTCACCGTCAGCAGCTTCAGCAGGCTGAACTGACGCTGGTGCGTCTGCGCCACCTGCTCGATCTCGGTGAAATAGCGCTTCGTGGAAAAGCGCAGCGGCATGCCCAGCGACAGCCCGTAATCGCGCGAGAAGCGCTGGTACATCGCCGTCATCATCTGCGAGATCTCGCCCACCAGCCGGTCGGCTTCCTCGAAGTCCAGTCGCACCGCCGTCAGCAGCGCGTTCATGCCGTCCTTGAGCTGCGACGACAGCTGGCTGGCCATCATCATCTGACGGGTACGGTCCACGTGCCGGCGCAGGCTGTCCTGGCTCAGATGCGTGAACATCGTCTGCGAATGCTTGGTGAACACCGAGCGCAGCGCCGCCAGGTGCCGCAGGCTGTCATCGAACTCCGTGCGCTCGTCGCGCACCCGGCGCGACATCTGCCGGATCATGGCCTGGTTCTTGCCACGCAGCCCGTTCAGCTCGAAGGCCTGCTCGACCTGGTTGCGTCGGCGCACCGTCAGCAGGTTCAACGTCACCGCCGAGGCTTCCTCGAACTCGCGCCGCACCTGCTCGCTGATGATCACCTGCTGCTGCGGAATCATCTCTTCCGACAGCGCGTGCTCCAGCTCCTTGAGCCGGCTGCGTCGCAGCAGCGCCTGATTGCCCTGGATCTTGGCCACCAGGCCCTTCTGCGCCGACACCGGATAGACCCGTGCCGTGGGCAGGTCCAGGAAATTGCTCACCGACACCACCTGGCGTGCAATCTCCAGGTCGTTCTCGGCATCGGACCGCAGCTCGTCCCACAGCCCGTCGATCTTGTTCAGCACCACGAAGCGCCCGGTGCGGTGCGCCTTGCTGATGTTGGACTGCCACACGTCGATGTCGCTGCGCGTCACCCCGGCATCGGCCGCCAGCACGAACAGCACGGCGTGGGCATTCGGAATCACGTTCAGCGTCAGCTCCGGCTCGGCGCCGATGGCGTTCAGGCCCGGGGTGTCGATGATCACCAGCCCCAGCTCCAGGAGCGGGTGCGGAATGTTGACAATGGCGTGCCGCCAGGCGGGAATCTCCACCTGCCCCGGCGTCACCGACCGGCCCACCGGCTGCTCGTCGTCGTACAAGCCCATCTCGCGGGCCTGCTCGGTCGGCACCAGCAGCGTCTCGCGCACCGAGTCGAAGGCCTGGCGCAGCGACTTCACATCCGTCATGTCCACCGGAATGAAGCGCCAGTGCTCATCCTGATTTCGCAGCTCGGCCAGCGGCACCGGCATCAGCCGCGTGTCGATGGGAAGCAGCCGGATGCCCACCGGCATCGACGCGTCATACAGCAGCTCGGTCGGGCACATCGTGGTGCGCCCGGCCGACGACGGAACCACCCGCTGGCCATACTGTGCGAAGAAGATCGCGTTGATCAGCTCCGACTTGCCACGGGAAAACTCGGCCACGAATGCCACCTTCAGCAGGGTGTCGTGCAGCCGTTCGATGATCTGCGAAAGCTTGACGTTCAGGCTGGCATCAGCCGCATCCGACTGCGCCAACCAGTCACGGTAGCGCTCGATCGCCGACTGGAGATCGGACCGCCACCGGCCATACGCCTCGATTTGCTCGCTGATGCCTTTCTTTGCCATGTCGGCAGTGTACACAAGCCCGTTGCCCATGCCATCCGCTTCCCCTTGCCCAGCCAGCAACCGGGTAGTGCTACCCGATCAGTGGTTGTCACCGTGGACAGAAGAAGGAACTCCTGCCCTGCTGCCGCAACTGTTCGATAGGATTCCCTCAAAACAAAACAGGGAAGGGTCGCATGACCGAAGGCCCGATGCTGAAACGGTCCGTAACCACCTTCCCCGTACTGTCTACAAAATCCTTCAAAGAACTACCACCTGCCGCAATTGCATCCGACATCGCCTGACGGACGAACCTCGCCCACCACCACGGCAGCGACCGGGCCCCCATCCGCGTCCCTTGAGCCCCCCTTGAGCCCCCCTTCTGCCGCCCCCATCCGCCCCCCATCCGGCAACCCGAAGATCGCACGCTCCGAAGGTCCATCAATCCCACCACCGCCCGCCACCGTCCGGCCATCGTCGCGGCTGCTGACAAAGCGTCCCGCTCGTTCTACCATGCCCCGATGAATTCATCCCGCCTGTCCGCCCGTACCCCTGCCGTGCCCACTTTGGCACGCCGCCCCCTCAGCACCCGGCTTGCCCTGGCCCTGGGCCTGCTGGCACTGGGCGGATGCAGCGCCTTCCAGCCATCGGCCAGCGCAGCCGTCAACGCCCCCCACGCCACGGCCCAGGCCGCCCCGGACTCCCAGGCACCACACGGGTCCACCCACCAGGGCAAACAGGCGACAGACAACAGCACACCCCCCGGCAACCTGGCCGCACAGGAGCACGCCACCGGCGGCGCCCAGCCCAGCGACGACACCAACACCATCGTCGCTCCTGACGCTGAAAGTGACACGGGCAGCGTGCTCTCCGGCACCTACCGCCCGGCCAACCTGCCCGAACTGGCCCTCACCCCGCCCCTGGTCTACGAGATCCTGGCCGCCGAGATCGCCCTGCAGCGCGAACAGCCCGGTTCCGCCTACGCCACCTACCATTCACTGGCTGCCCAGACCGGCGACGCCCGCCTGGCCCGTCGTGCCACCGAGATCGCCATCGTCACCGGCTCACTGTCCGACGCACTGGACAGCGCCCGCCTGTGGGTGCGACTCGACCCCACCTACCCCAATGCCCGCAAGGCGCTGGATACCCTGCTGCTGGCCAACG
>ERZ773026.1926-NODE-1926-length-10076-cov-115.404750_pt1 | contig 10076 bp, 3 predicted proteins | sample MGYA00580838_ERZ773026 | MGnify/ENA primary metagenome ERZ773026 (study PRJEB29015, sample SAMEA2738006) | human oral metagenome | biome: human oral; feature: human-associated habitat; material: dental | place: China | collected 2055 ... | reverse complement strand
CCCGCTGGTCACCGAGGCCCGCAGCTGGGTCGAAGGCGTCTACCTGGCCGCCACCTCGCCTGCCGCAGAAACCCCGGCTGCCCAGGCCCCGGCCGCTGAAACCCCGGCCAACCCGCACGCAGTCCAGCCGGCGCCCCAGAAGCCGGTCCAGACCGTCGCGACCGGCCCTGCCGTTGCCCAGGGTGAGCCTGGCGCACCCAAGGTGGCCGAAACCGGTGAGACGAAACTCTCCAACCTGAAGACGGTGTTCGAGAACTCCGCCGGCGCAAACACCCCGGTCAAGTTCGTCCAGATCACCCACATCCAGGCATCCGAAAGCGAACACCCCAACGCACGCTCCGTCCGCTACGGCGACGAAGGCCCCAAACAGACGCCCAGCGCCGATCATGACGCCGATGCACATGGTTTCCGCGCCGCCAGCCCCTTCGTGCTCCGCGCCCTGCCAGCCGAAGGCCAGCAGGCCCAGGGTGATGCTGCCAAAGGCGGCAAGACCGTGCTGACGGCCTACGAAGTCATTGAGAGCAAGACCCCGATGAGCCTGGCCGAAGCCAAGGCCCATGCCGAGAAGCTGGGCGGCAAGCTGCTGACCATCGATGACCAGAAGGAACTGGATTGGCTGAACGCGAACCTCCAGGGTCTGGGCCATCAGGGCGAGAACAACGACAACAGCAAGGCCGCCTGGATCGGCAGCAACAAGCTGCACCAGGGCAACGCCATGATCACCGTCGGCACCGATGACACCGGTCACAAGCCCGAGACCATCGCTCAGAGCGCCGAAGCCAAACTGTCCCGCTTCATCATCGAATACGACAACTACCAGGCCCCGCTGACCCTGAACGGCGAACCCGTGCAGGAAGGCCAGATCATCAAAGCCGAAGACTTCGACAAGCTGGTCTGGAACTCCACCTACAGCCAGTCCGGCGCCATCCGCTTCCAGCCCGTGGACAGCGATGACCCCAAAGCGGCCAAGCCGCTGCCCGACACCCAGCCGCACAACATCTCCATCACCGAATCGCCCGAGGTGAAACAACCCACGGCGCCGGCGCAGCCTGCCCCGACCGAGGCCGATGCAAACGCGCAGCAAGGCGGCCAGCCCACCCAGGGCGGCAACAAGCAGCCGGCCGCCGGCGACAGCGGCAAGGCCCAGCAGCCGGCAGAAGGCGAGCATGACAAGCCGGTCAAGGACGCCCATGAGGGGGGCGAGCACAAGGTCGATCCGCAACCGGCCGAACACCTGCCCCAGTACCAGGCCCAGGCCCCCGTCAAGGTGGCCCACGATGCGACCGTCAAGCTCGATGCCGCCCTCTTCAAGGGCAGCGATGCCGATCACCCGGCCGGTGCCGTGAAGATCCTGGACGTCAAGCCGGGCACGCTGAAACTGGATGGCCAGAACGTGGAGGCCAATCAGGTCATCACCGCCGACCAGTTCGAGAAGCTGAGCTGGGATGCCAGCACGTCCAAGGGCGGTGAATTCCGCTTCATCGCGGTCCGCCCCGAAGAAGGCCACGCTCACTACGACGCCGCCAAGGTGCAGGCCCAGACCATCACCATCGACGAAGCTGCCGCAGCGCCCAGGTATAAGGAAGGCGACGCCCAGACCGTCGATGTTCGTCAGAACATCAAGCAGACCCTGGGTGAAGACCTCTTCAAGGGCACGGTTGCCGACGACGCACCGGCCTTCATCCGCATCGGGAAAGTCAATGAAACGGCTGACTCCAACTCGGCAGAATCCGCCCTGTTCGTCAACAAGGGCCGTGACGCCTACACCCCGCTGAAAGAAGGCAGTGAAGTCAGCTTCGAGGACTTCAAGCACATCGCCTGGGATTCCGCCCAGAACAACGGCGGCTCCTTCACCTTCCAGGCGCTGGACCATCACAAGCAGCCCATCGCCGGATCGGCCGTGCAGACCGTCACCGTCCATGAGACGCCCAACCTGCCCAACTACGGCAGCGACGCCAAGGAAGTGAGCGTCGCCCATGACGCCAACCGTCACCTGGATGCGGCCCTCTTCAAGGGTGCCGATGGCGTGACGCCTGCCGGCGTGCGCATCGTCTACATCCATGGAGCCGATGGCAATGACGGCCCGGTGCTGAAAGTCGGCAATGACGGCCTGGCACGCACCATCGCCAAGGACGATGTCATTCGCATGGAAGATTTCGACCGCGTCTACCTGGACGCCAGCCAGTTCGAGGGCAAGGCCTCCTTCAAGTTCGTGCCGGTGGATGAACAGGGCAATGTCTTGCAGGGCGCCGATGCGGCAACCGTGTCGCGCGAGGTGAAGATCACCGAAGCTGCGGCCCCGCAGGAGAACAGCAGCCAGCCGCCGCAAACCCCTGCTCCGGAGGCTGGGAACACCTCGCAGGCAGGAAATGCCTCGCAACCTTCCGGCCCGAGCGCAGGCACGGGCGAAGTCAGCCGCACGGAAGGAGAGCATAGCCACGCGCCCCAACAGAGTGATTCGACCTCGGGCCAGAATCAGCCCTCCGGCACCCAGAACCCGGCTCAGGGTCAGACGCAAGACCCGGCGCAGGGCCAGGCCCAGTCGCCGTCTGGTGAGCATGCTCCGACCCCGCCGGCAGCGCCGGAAGGCACGAAGCAGGCAGACCCCGCCGTGCAGGAAGGCAACTCTCAGTCGCAGGGCGCTTCCTCCACGCAGGAAGGCGGTTCGAAGGCTCAGGAGACTTCCAGCACGCAGGAAGAAAGCGGCAAGCAGCCTCAGACCGTCTCCAACCCGTCGGCAAGCGGCGAGCAGTCGCCGCAATCCCCTGCTCCGCAGCAGCAAGAAGGCAAGGTGTCTCCGCCCTCCGCACCGGAAGGCACGGAGTCGCAGCAGCCCAAGGAGTCGCAGAGCGACACGTCCGGCAAGACGTCCGACCCCGCTGCGAAAGCCCTGCCCCTGCAGCTCAAGGACCTGCTGGGCCACGAAGAACTCTTCGGTGAAGCATCGCCGACGGCAGACAACGGCCACATCAGCTACGCCCCCAGCAGCAGCCTGGTGTCGAACCTGATCGACCCGCTGCACGAGGTGCCGATGGTCTGATGCAGGCGCGCAACGCGCACGCATCTTGCCGTGATGCTGCCGGGTCCATGGGTTGCAACCCGGCAGCACCTTCCCGCTGAAGGTCGTGCGCCTTCGGCGGGAAGGGCCTCTGGCGGAATGGTCGCCTTGTGCGTGCGGCCATTCCGCTTTCCTTTTAACGCCCCTGTTCAAGCTCACCTCTTTCAGCTCACCTCCTTCGGCTCATATCCTTCACGACACCTCTTCCGCGTCATCCATTCCTCGCCACATCTTTCCCGCCCGATCACGGACGGCAACCTTTCGTCCGTCACCCAGCCCTGTCCATGAGCCTGCGAACGAACGGACGAAATCAGGACACGAACGGCAGGCGTGACTGGGGACAGACACCCCCTGTTTCACGCCGGGCAGCCCCAATCGACCGCTCGAACCCAAAGCCAAGCGGTGCCCTCAAGACCTTGCCAAGATGAGACAAAGCGCACCTTGTGACATCTGGCAACCCACCCCTTTCCAGAACTGAACGGGCCCACGGTTGTCTCACCGCCTTCGCGCGCTTGTCCCAGGCCGGGTCGCATGACCTTCCAGGCAACTGCCGCGGCCAACGTTCATCGTGAGACTTTCAACGTTCGTAGATCGATATGGCAACTCAGAACCGCACGACAAAACCCCAGCCCACCCAAGGCAGCGCCGCTGCACGTCAGGCCGCTCAGGCACCCGCCGCTGACGCCGCCAAGATGGCCAAGCAGGCAGCCGACAAGGCCGAGCTGGACAAGATGGCCCAGGCCAAACAGGCCGAAGCCGTGAAGGAAGTGGTGGCAGAGACCGCCGCCGAAGGTAGCGTGGCCACCGCCGACGCAGCTGCTGCTGCCGAAGGCTCGCTGGGTGCAGTGAGCGGCGAAGCTGCGGTTGCCGAAGCCGGTGCCGCAGGCGCCGCCGGTACCGCCGCCGCCATCAGCCCGCTGGCCATTGGTGCCGGCGTGGTGGGCGTTGTTGCCGTGGCCGCCGCAGCCGGCGGTGGCAGCAGCGGTGGCTCCAGCAGCCAACCGATCGCCCAGAACAACACCCAGCAAGCCGCTCAGAACCAGGGCAGCCAGAAGCCTGCTACCCCGGCCGCCGAGCAGCCTGCCCAGGACACCAAGCCTGCCGAAGGCACCAACAAGCCTGCCGAAGGTGCCAAGCCTACCGAACCGGCCAAGGAAGAAGAGCCTGCCAAGCAGGCCGATTCGAAACCGGCCGATCAGCCCAAGGTTGACCCCACCCCGGTCGAGGACCTCAGCAAGCCCGCCACGGCGGGTGGCACTGCCGAGGCACCGACGGTTGCCGCTGACGGCGTCACCAACCTGACCAAGTTTGCTGACCTCTTCGAGACCGCTGGTGCCAATGGTGGCAAAGCCGAGTACATCAAGATCAGCCGCATCCTCAGCGCCGAAAACGCCAAGGACGCTGAAGCTCGTGCCGTCGACAGCGACAACAGCCGTGCCTATGAAGTCATCGACGCTGGCAAGCCCATCACTCTGGCAGAAGCCCAGGCGATGGCCGCCAAGCTGGGCGGCAAGCTGATGTCCATCGACACCGCCGAGGAAAAGGCCTGGCTGGACAAGAATCTGTTCGGTGCCCTAGGTGAGTATGACGGCGACAAGTCCCTTGCCGAAGCAGCAGCAAGAGGTGAAAGCGACAAGGCCGCTCAACAGAAAGTCCTGGATGGCCAGCTGGCTTCCAACGGTGCCTGGCTGGGCAAGAACGCCACTGAGGGCGCCGATGCCAAGGCCAACGCCGTCATCCGCAACGGCAACAACGAAGACGGCTCTGGCGCCATGAAGCTCTACGAAGCTGCAGGCACCACGCTCAGCAAGTTCGTCATCGAATACGAAGGCTACAAGTCGCCGCTGCTGCTGGACGGCAAGCCCGTGGTCGAAGGCCAGATCATCAACAAGACCGACGCCGCCAAGCTGGCCTGGAACGCCGACCTGAACAAGGCCGGCAAGATCACCTATCAGGCCGTCGACAGCAATGATGCCGCCACGGCCAAGCCTGTCGCTGACGCCAAGGCAGGCACGATGACGCTGTCCGAATCGGCCGACGTCAAGCACCCGATGACCACACCGGCCAACCCGAGCGCCCAGGACAAGCCGGCGCAGGGCGGCACGGAGGTCAAACCTAGCAACGACGTCCCGCAAGCCGACCAGAACGGTCAGGACAACCAGAACAGCAACCAGCAGCCTGCCAAGCAGGAACTGCCGGCCACGGCTCAAGGTACGGCTGAGGCTCCGCAGGTTGCCGCCACCGGCGAAACCAAGCTGGCCAACGTCGCCTCCGCATTCGAGAAGGCCGCTGGCGAAGGCAAGAACGTCGAGTTCATCAAGATCGTCCATGTCGACACGTCCGAAGGCGAGGCTGGCACGCGCATCTTCCGCAATGTCGAGACCACCAGCAAGGCCACCGGCAAGGCCCCGGATGCCCCTGCTCCGGTCAAGACTGTCTCCACCACCGCCTACGAGGTCATCGACGCCGGCAAGCCCATCTCGCGCGCAGAAGCCGAGGAAATGGCCAAGGCACGCGGTGGCAAGCTGCTGACCATCGACAGCGCCGAAGAAGCCAAGTTCATTGGCGAGAATCTGTTCGGCACGCTGGGCGCATATGACAGCGATGAAAGCGTTGCTGAAGCTAAGGGTGACACTGCCAAGGCTGCGCAACAGGAAGTCCTGAACGGCCAGCTTGCCAAGAACGGGGCCTGGCTGGGCAAGGACAGCACCGCCGGTGCCGTCACCAACGCTGACGCCATCATCCGCAACGGCAATGGCACCGACCTGCCCAGGGGCTACAAGGCTTACGACTTCACCGGCGAGAAGCTCAGCCACTTCGTCATCGAGATCGAGAACTACAAGGCCCCGCTGACGCTGAACGGCGAGCCGGTCGTGGACGGTCAGATCATCAACAAGGCCGACTTCGACAAGCTGGTCTGGAACGGCGACCACAACATGGGTGGCAAGATCACCTACGTGGCCGTGCAGAGCAACAAACCCGACGCCCCCAACGTGGAAGGTGCCGAAGCGAAGACCCTGACCGTGTCCGAATCGGCCGCCGTCACGCACCCGACGGCTCCGGCCACCGCCCCGGCTCAGAACCAGCAGCAGGGTGGTGCAGGCACGCACGAGGCTCAGGACAACAAAGGCCAAGCCGCTGACGACGGTAAGAAAGGCGAGCAGCAAGCTGACAAGGGTGGCAACAAGGCTGGCGATCCGCCGAAAGGTGGCGAGCATGGCACGGATGGCGGCGAGCACAAAGCCGACACCCCGCAAAACAGCACGACTGGTGGCGACGCCAACAAGGGCAACACCAACACCGGCAGTTCCGATACCGGTGGTGCCGTTGTCAAGCCTAATCCTGCTGGCGAGCAGCAGACGGATAGCACCGGTGTTCAAGGCGGTTCCAAGACCCAGGAAGGTGGTTCAAAGTCCCCGTCCGAGACCACTCCCCCCAGCAAACCTGTCGGCTCCGATCCTCAAGCCAGCAGCCCGAGCGGCCAGCCTGTTGCCCCCGCCGGCGGCCAGTCCAGTGACGCCCCCAGCAAACCTGCTGGTACTCCCGAGAGTCAGCCGGCCGGCACCCCCGCCCAGGGCGGTGGCCAGCCTGGGAATCCCAGCGAGGGCTCTTCCCATGGCAACGAGCAGCAGCCTGCTCAGCCGAAGCTGCCCCAGTATCCGGACAGCCAGAAGCTGGACGTCGCCACGCACGACGCACCGTCCACCGCCGTCAAGGCCGACCTCTTCCTGGGCACCGGTGAAACCAAAGCCGCTGCCGTGAAGATCACGGAAGTGCCGGAAGGTGCGCTGAAGAAAGGTGCGGACGCTGTCAAGGCGAATGACGTCATCCAGGCTGCCGACTTCGGCAAGCTGACCTGGGATGCCACCAAGGCCGAAGGCGGTGCGATCAAGTTCAAGCCTGTCACCGCTGACGGTAATGAAATCGCTGACGCCAAGGTAGTGACCATCAACGTCAGCGAGCCTTCTGCCCCAGCTCTGGTCAAGGCTGAGCCCTCCTACGAGCCCAACAAGTCCGTCAACGTCGCTCACGACGACACCAATGCCAAGATTGGCAAGGAAGTCTTCGAAGGGACGAACCCGGCCAACAAGCCCGAGGCTGTCAAAGCCACTGGCTTTGCCGAAGGTACGCTCAAGGTCAACGGTGTTGCCATCAACTCTGGCGACAAGATCGCTGCCGCGGACTTCGACAAGGTGACCTGGGACGCCTCCAAGGGTGAAGGTGGCTCCTTCAAGTTCACGCCGGTTCAGGCTAACGGCAATGCACTGCAAGGTGCTACCGAGCAGACCATCACCATCAACGAGGCAGCTGCCCCGGTGGTGAATGCCGAGCCGAAGGTTGGTGAGTACCCGACTGAAGCCGTGAAGTTCGATGTGGCGCACGATGCTCTCAAGGGCGCGCTGACCAAGGACTCGCAGACCAGCCCGTTTGCAGGCACGAACGCCGAAAAGGCCCCGGATGCGGTGAAGATCGTTTCCGTCCACGGTCCGGATGGTCAGAACACACACGCCAACATCATGACGTTGGGTGATGGGGAAACTGCCCGCAACCTGGGTGAAGGTCAGTTCATCGACAAGGCCGATTTCAGCAAGGTTCAGTGGGACGCCTCCGTCGACCACGGCAGCGGCACCTACAAGGTCCAGTTCGTTCCGGTAACGTCCGATCACAAGGACATTGCCAACGCGCAGACGCAGACCTTCACGGTCAAGGAAGCCGCCGAGCAGCCGGATTATTCGGGCGCGACCTTCACGGCTGAAGCCGAGCACAACGGTGACGCCACGTTCGGCAAGGCCATGTTCGATGGATCTGATGCCGCGAAGGCACCGATGTTCATCCGCATCACGGAGATCTCTCCGAGCAATGCAGATGCGGGCGATCATCGCGTACTGCACCTGGTGGGTGATCACGCGCAGGACCTGAAGGTGGACGATTCGCATCCGGAGAACACGGTCCTCCGTGCTACGGATTTCGAAAACCTGCGCTGGGATGCGTCCCACAACGGGGGCGGTACCTTCAAGTTCACCGCACTGGATGGTGACATGAAGCCCATCGACCCCAGCGTGGTGCACACCGTCACGGTGACCGAGAAGGAGGCGCCCCAGGCCATCAGCCACCCGTCGCTGTTCGGTGCTTCGGAAGGTCAAGGCCCGCTCACGATCAGTGCCAAGTCGCTGGCCTACACCCCGGCCGAGCCCAGCAGCAACCTGCTGGACGACCTGCACAACCAGATCAGCCCGCTGATCTGATGGCAGCCTGAAGGCCCGTCACCGTCACCCGGCAACATCGGGTGACGGCCCCGCCGGTCCGCCGGCACGACGGGACCTTCCCATGCAGCTGCAACACCGGGCTGCACCAGCCTCCAGGGGCCGCTTTCCGCAAGGGAAGCGGCCCCTTCGCTTTTTGCGCGCCGACATTGGCACGCCGCTCTTCTGCAGGTGTCGACTGTCTGTCAGAAACGGTATCCGCTTCCCGGAAAACCCACATTTTCCGCACACCCGGCGGCCCCCGGAAGCCGTCCATGCGCTGCCGGTGCTGCTGCCTCGCGGTGCGTACCAAGATTCAGGTTCGAGCATCTCATGCCTCATTCTCTGGTTGGCCTATGAACACCCTGCAACCCTCCCCTGCCTCTGCAAACACGTCGGCCCCGCTGCGGTCACAGACGAACCCTGCATCCGCAGCGGGTGCGAAGACACAGGTCACGTCACCCGTCAGCCGGAACATGCAGGCAGCCGATGACAGCATGATGCAGACCCTGGAGCGCGAATACGGCCCTCTGGGCGACTACCAGGAAGCCGTGGTGCAACAGGAAGGCTCCCACCGTGCCGCCTGGCTGCCCACGGACGGCGCCGCCGGCGCTGCAGCAGGCGATGCCACCACCACGCTGGGCGCGGTCGAAGCCACGGGTGAAGCTGCCGGTTCCGCCAGCGTCAACGGTGCAGCACAGGCTGCCCAGGTGGCAGGCGTTCAGGCAGCCGCACCGGCGGCATCCGGTCTGGCCGTCACGCCGGGAGCGTTCGCCTTCAGCCCGATGGCACTGGCGGGTGGTGCCGCCGCACTGGGCGTGCTGACGGCCACCGCATCCCGGGGCGAAGGCCCCATCAGCCAGGCCAACCGGCACGCCAACGAGCTTTCCCAGAACCTTCGGCCCTCCCCTGCTCCGCAGCCGGCCCCCGTGCCCACGCCTGCACCGGCACCCGAGCCGGCGCCGGAACCTGCTCCACAACCGGCGCCACAGCCTGCACCTGCGCCAGAACCGTCGCCTGAACCCGCGCCGCAGCCTGCGCCCGTTCCTTCGCCTGTCCCGACACCCCAGCCAGCCCCGGCACCTGAGCCCGCGCCGGAACCGGCTCCCCAACCGGCGCCACAACCTGCCCCTGCGCCGGAACCGTCACCTGCGCCAGCCCCGCAGCCTGCGCCAGAGCCCGCTCCACAACCAGCGCCGCAACCTGCCCCAGCGCCGGAGCCATCACCTGCGCCTGCCCCGCAGCCTGCGCCAGAGCCCGCTCCGCAGCCAGCACCTCAGCCCGCGCCACAACCCGCACCCGAACCGCCTCCCGCCCCCGCGCCGCGTCCTGTTGCGCCCAGCTATGACGACGTCCCCGTGACCCGTGCGGCCCGGCACAACGAGACGGTGGAGCTGCGCGCCAGCACCTTCAGCGGCAAGGATGCCGAACATGCCCCGTCCTACGTGCGCATTGAAGGCATCGAGGCCAAGGGCGCCCGTGCCGGATCGGCCGCGCTGCAACTGCGTGCCGACGACGGATCTCTGACGCCTGTTGCCGATAACCAGGAAATTGCCGCCGCAGATTTCGGCCATCTGGTCTGGAACAGCGCCGACAACGACGGCGGCAGCTTCCGCTTCGTGCCGCTGGACAGCGAGCACCAGCCCTATGACGGCCTCCAGCCGCAGACCGTCAACGTCTACGAATCCCCCGCCGTGCCGGACTACGCCAGCGCGCGTGACCCGCTGGCCGTGGCACACGACCAGACGCTGACGCTGGGCCAGGAACTGTTTGCC
>ERZ773026.1921-NODE-1921-length-10098-cov-17.691726_pt1 | contig 10098 bp, 8 predicted proteins | sample MGYA00580838_ERZ773026 | MGnify/ENA primary metagenome ERZ773026 (study PRJEB29015, sample SAMEA2738006) | human oral metagenome | biome: human oral; feature: human-associated habitat; material: dental | place: China | collected 2055 ... | reverse complement strand
GTGATTCACTAACTGTCGAAATTGTGCGGGTGCGCCAGGAAAATCCTGAGGTGACAACGCTGTATGTTGCGCGGCAGTTTGACTTTATGGCGGGGCAATATATCACAGTGTTCATTGAGGGCAGCCAGGTGCGTGAGGGCAAGGCCTATAGTATTTCCTCGCGCCCAAGTGAGGAGCTGATATCGATTACCGTGAAAAATGTTGGCGGTGAATTCTCGAGTTATTTGTGTTCACGTAAAGTTGGCGACACACTGCGCATTAGCCGGGCGTACGGCGATTTCAACCCGCAGACCGATCGGCCGCTGGTCGGCATTGCGGCGGGGTGCGGACTCAGTCCGATTTGGAGTATCTTGGCGGACGCCCAGCAGCCGACCTTTCTCTATTTGAGTCAAAAATCGCCGGAATATATGGTGTTCTCAGAGGAGTTAGCGGCCTCATCCATCCGGGTCAATAAGTTTAGTACTCGCCAGCAGGTTGAGGAAAAAGACGGCTGGCGGAACGGGCGGTTTGAGGTGGCGAAAATCGTCGCTGAAACGCCGGACGATGCACACTTTCTGGTCTGCGGAAGTTTGCCGTTTGTGCGCGATGTTTGGCAAAAACTAACCGCCGCTGGCGTCGACGAATCACATATTTCAACGGAGACATTTTTTGAGCAATGATTGGGGCGACGACTACAGTAGAATCATCACCGGCAGGAATTGACGGTGATGGTTTTGATGTATTTTCGTCGTTGAGGAGTGGTGCTGAGAGTGACAATTTTTCGTCTGGTGCTGGCGAAGCAGGTGGTGCTGATACAGACGAGGCGGCAAGCAGTCTTGATTTGGTGGCGGTGGCCAGCGGTGAGGCAGAACTCAACACTGTTACAAACAGCAAACCCGAATCAAAAGAAACATCAGCACCAGTCAATCCCGAGCAGTGTCAAAAGTATGGGACGATTGCTTGTATTGGCTGCGGTCTCAGACAATTTTGTGAAGAGCGTCAAGCCGCAATGATGGCAGACAATACTGAACTTCAGCCCGGGGAACAGCTAAGCACCCTAGAGCAATTACTCCGAGAAGACGACGCGCCGGGTGAGATTGTCTGGGCACAGACTTCGCCTGACGGCTTTGATGGCGGGGAACTGCCGGTTGCTGATAGTCCAAGAGTGGTTGAAACTAGCGCCGACAAGCCAAATGGGCCAACTGGGAAAATCACGCCGCAGGAACGAGAGGGCAAAACTTCGACCAGCGATACGGTCGGAACTTCGGGCGAGGATATGAAAACCGAAGCGGCAGAGGCGAGTAGTCCTCCAATGGAGATGAAGTCGCACGTCATTGATGTTACTTCTGATGCAGATGATGATAACAAACAGCCGACGCTAGAACCCCTAGACACACCGGCACAGGCGGAAACTGCGCCAGTATCATTAGCGATAAATGAGGGTAATCAAACTATTGATAAGAATAGTAATCCACTGGAAAATGAAACAGCTTATCCTATGGTTAGCGAGGATAAGGCTATCGCTAATGTTGTAGAAAATACATATGATGGCGATAAAACTACTGCGCCGTCAAGCGTAAAAACACCGTCAAGTGAACACCAAAGAGAAAAAGATTTTATTATAGCAGGGTCAAAATTAGCCAATTCTGAGCCGAGCCGAGCAGCAGAAAATGATGAAAGTGCTACGCCAGTTTCCGAGCAGCAACACTTGGCGGCGCACTTTGACACAGTAAAGGTGGATGAATCTGTGACTACGGGGCCAATTGACAATTCTGGCACGAAAGCATCAACAGATACTCAACCTAGCGAGCTTAATATAGATGCGGCGCTAGATTATAATGATTTTGTTGAATCAATTGATAGTGTTGAACAGCCTAAGCACGTAATTCCGACCGCAGCTAATGTGCCGCCGTCTCAGGAGCAAGAGGACGCCGGTAACGTGTCAGTGGAATACGAAACAAACGAGACGTCTACTGAAGAGGTGGTTAGTATGTCCGTACCAATTCCAGCGAAAGAGCAGCCTGATCAGTCGGCGATTGTGTCATCATCAACTCAAGATGTTGTTGAATATGGCGAGGGTTCGCTTTCTGCGGATGAGGAGTTTACAGTTGATCGCAGCCCGACACGGCCCGATGTTATTAACAAGCCTACGACACATGAGGTTATGGAGGTGACGCATGAGGCTGGTGAGACGATAGAACTAGAAGCGATGAAAGTAACCCCGCCAGCTGATGCCATTGCGGTTAGTGGGGGCAAAAATCAAATTGATCTGTCGCCAGAATTGAATGAGGAATTAGTAGTAGACAAAAGGGTTCATGAGGCGCAGACTTTCCTGGTCGAACAACTTGATCATAACGATGCGGTGGTAAAATATGATTATGGCGAGGATAACGAAGCTTGGGCTGAGGAGGATGTGGTATTTCTTGTCGAACAACAGTCGCCAGCAGTAGAGCCGGAAGTACCTTCGGCTGAAGTGGTGACGATTGCACTGCCAATGGAGGCGACTACGGCGCGTAAAGAAGCCGATAATTTGAAACTCTCCGTAGATGACGAGATTGGTATTGATATGGATTCTGTGGGGCAATTGGACAACTTCAAGACATCATCAGTGCCTGAAATCACCAATGATGATTATGAGTTAGAGGAGCAGATAGTTACTTCCACCTCACCAGCCGTTGAGCTAATACCTGATGCTGAGTTGGACGAGGCGGTAGAGTCTGAACTGGGCGAGCAGAATGATTTGGCGGTTGCCGGCGCGGTTGATAATTACGGTTATAATAGCGAAACGAGTGCCTTGAGTGACAATATCTTGGTTGTCAAAAACCACCCATCGCTGGGCTTGTGGTCAGATGATAGCCGGCTCAATCCGGAGGAAGAATCCACGACAACAACTCAATCAAGTGCAGACGACACCTCATTAGTGTCACGGCTGGTCGGTGTGTTGGTGGTGGCAATGTGTGTGGCGCGCGGTCGACAAGCCAGCGCGATTTTGAGCAGCCGATAGCCTTGACGTGTTGCTAGTGATGAATGAGCTACGCGAGGTACGCGGATCACAGGGATTGGTAATTGATGTTTGGTAAGATTTTGTCTTATCACACGAGGTGGAAATAACGCGTCCTGCTTCCCCGATATGATAACAATGTGGCGATTATAGTGAATCTGCTGAAGATCACTGAAGCTATTAACAGATAATCCATGGACAAATTGGCGTTGGATTGTGATATTAGTAAAATTAACTCGCTTCATGACAGTGCGATAATTGCGCCGCATATGTTTGTCAGTGAGAAGCGATCCGAATTGACGCAACATATTTTTTGCTACGCGCCGCTGGAATAGCTTGATGACGTGCCGGTGGGGTTGGTAATAGTTGTGTGTGAGTCCAAGTGGTTGAATGAGGGTGAGTTGGCTGAGGCGTGGTACATACTCTGGTTGTGCACAACAAAAGATTGTTGGCGGGGCGGCTTGTGATTCAGCGATGATATGGAGCTGCGAAGTTTGAGAATGTGCCAATAAAAAGTCAAGAGCTTGTTTTACAAAGATAGCCATAAAATTGTTAGCATTATCTTCGGTAATAAACCAGTGGGGTGCACCCTGAACGACGGCGATGTTGGGTGGACATATCTGTGCCACTCGGTGAAATACGTGCTCAACTTGCCCGCTACCAAGCAAAAGAATTGTATCAAACGACATGTCATCACTCGTAAAAAGCATTTCGCACGGTATGGTGTGAGAACCGTAAGAAAAGGATATAGTTTGCCGTCGCATTTGCTTTAGTATAGCACGGCGAGAAGCTTGCTATAATAAGACCATGAAGGTGCTCGACAAGCCGAAAATCGACCGTCCCCGCGAGAAATTGGCGCGCTATGGCACGGCGCGGCTGAGCGACTTGGAACTGTTGATGGCGATTATTGGCAGCGGTAATAAACAGGCGGATGTCGGTAAAATTGCGCGCGAAGTGCTGAAGGTTTTGCGTCAAAAGGGCGGTGATGTTTCGTATGATGATCTGCGCGGCGTGGTCGGCTTGGGCGAAGCGAAAATCCCGGTGATTCTAGCGAGTTTGGAGCTGGCGAGGCGGTACTTGCTGGACAGTGACCAACCAATCATCGATAGCCCAGAAAAGGCTGTCGAGCTGCTGGCCGACATTCGTGACAAAAAGCAGGAATATTTTGTCTGCCTGACGCTGGACGGTGCTCATCGTTTGATTGCCAAGCGGGTGGTTACTATCGGCACGCTGACGGCCAGCCTGGTCCACCCGCGCGAGGTCTTCGCCGATGCCATCGCCGACCGTGCTGCCAGTATCATCGTGGCGCATAATCATCCGAGTGGGAGCTTGGAGGCCAGCCAGGCTGATGAAAATGTTACCAACAGACTGGCAGAAACGGGAAAACTGCTTGGTATTACGCTTAATGATCATATTATTGTTACAAGAAGTGGCTACATAAGTATCATCTAAAATAAGAATGAGCAGTAAGTGATTATATAACAAAATGTTAAGAGATTAATTAATGATATACAATATATAACAGATTAAGATAAGAGAAAAATGTTAAAAGATATTGACTAAAATTTAACAAACATATATAATGAAGATATGAATCCCCTTAAATCTATCAACCCATCATTTAACTCGGAATTGGTGAGTGAACTATTTAATTTGGAGAAAATTCGCTATACCCATTTAGGGGGTACGACTCCGCCATGGCTATTCTTTGATTTGAGAGAAATTATGTATATATTAGAAAGTGTTGCGTCTGCTCGAATAGAAGGAAACCGCACAACGGTCGTTAGTGCTGCCATGGATTCATTAAGCAGTGACGAAAAACCTAGTGACGAAGGTCTGCAAGAACTTCGCAACATCAGGAAGGCGATAGATTTTATTGAAGGAGCTTTTGATGGAGACGACGATCAACGGATTACACCCTCCTTTATTCGTGAGATTCAGAAAATAGTAGTTACTGACTTAAAACACGATGGTAGTAAGTGGCCTGGGAATTGGCGAAGCTGCCCAGCACATATTACTAAAAGTAATCATAGACCGCCAGATCACATAGAGATACCCCAGCTTGTCCAGGAGCTATGTGACTATATTGCTGATAATAATGATAATAAAATGGACATTATCAAAATTGCCCTCGCACATCATCGATTAGCTGCAATACACCCATTTGATAATGGAAATGGTAGGACGGCAAGGCTTGTCACGTATGCCATGCTTATTAAAGCTAAATTTATCAACAAAACTATGCGGACTATTTTAAATCCTTCCGCTATTTTTTGTATGGATCGTCAAGAGTACTATGATAAATTGGCTGCAGCAGACTCTGGCAAGGAAGAGGCGTTAGAGGATTGGTGCCTGTATGTCGCACGAGGTATAGCTAGCGAGATGGTCAGGGTGAATAAGTTATTAGATCGTGACTATGCCGTGCCACATATAATAGAGCCAGCACTGAAGAGCGCCCTTGATAGTCAATTTATATCTGCAGAAGAGTATGAGATTTTAAAGATAGCCATGCAAAAAGACCTAATTCAGGCACAAGACGTAAGACACCTATTCGGACCAACCGCCTCTGATGCTGTACAAACTTCTCGTGTTTTGGCAAATATGAGAGACAAAGGGTTGCTAATGGTTCACCCTAAATATAAGAAGAAATACGTCATGAGATTTGCTAATAACTATTTATTAAGAGATGTGTTGTTGGCTATGGATAGAAATGGTTTATTAGTAGTAAAAAATGAAGCAACGGAATAAAGAGAAAAAGTAATGAATGGCTATAATGACGATATCAATCAACAACAAATTGACAAACTCCAGCAACTCTTCCCCGAGGTAGTTACCGAAGGCAAAATCGACTGGCAGAAGCTCCAGGCGACTTTAGGCGAGGCGGTTGATTTGGGTGAGCGCTACGGGCTTGGCTGGAAGGGTAAGGGCGACGTCTTCGCTGCCATCCAGGAGAAGACTGTCCAGACGCTCCATCCCGACCGGGCGAATTCCGTCGATTGGGATACGACGGACAATATGTTTATCGAGGGCGACAATCTGGCGACGCTGAAGATTTTGCACAAGGCGTATTATGGCAAGGTTAAGATGATTTATATCGATCCGCCCTACAACACTGGCAACGATTTCATCTACAACGACGATTTCAAGCAGACACGCCGTAGCTACGAGACAGAGGCGGGCATCACTGATGATGAGGGTAATGTTGTACGGGATGACGGCCTGCGCACCAATACCGGCGGGCATAAGCACAGCAACTGGCTGAACATGATGTATCCACGCCTCTTTTTGGCACGCAACCTGCTTCGCCAAGACGGCGTTATCTTCGTCTCGATCGACGACAACGAAGTCCACAACCTCCGCCTGATGATGAATGAGATATTTGGGGAGGAGAATTTTGTAGCGCAGATTGTGTGGGAACGAGCCTATGCGCCAGTTAATCTGAAGCATCATTTTTCGGAGAGTCATGATTATATCGTTTGTTTCGCGCGTAATATTGATTTGTTGGATAAACTGTCTTTAAAGCGCAATGAGGCAGCTGATGCACGATATAAAAATCCAGACAATGACCCACGGGGTATATGGCAGAGTGATAATTTCTCAGTTGGACCAGCAAATCAAAAGAATATTTATGAAATTATAACACCGAGCGGACGAAGGGTGTTGCCTCCAAGTGGATATTCTTGGCGTTTCTCGGAAAAGAAAACACAAGAGTTAATAGCCGATAATCGTGTTTGGTTTGGAGCTAGTGGCAGTGGTGTTCCACGCTATAAGCGCTTTTTATCAGAGGTAAAAGACGGCGTAACTCCAATGACGGTTTGGAAATATACTGATGTCGGACACTCGCAAGACGCAACAAAAGAAGTAAAGGATTTATTTGACGGTGTTGCGTATTTTGACTATCCAAAACCAGCTAAGCTGATTAAGCAGCTAGCGAGTTTGTGTACTGATGGCAACGATATTATTCTCGACTTCTTCTCCGGGTCCGGCACCACTGCTCATGCTGTTACTGAGCTTAACGCCGAAGATGGCGGCAACCGTCGTTGGATTTGCGTGCAGCTGCCTGAGCTGACTGACGAGAAGTCGGAGGCTTATAAAGCTGGCTACCGCACCATCGCCGACATTGCTCGTGAGCGCATCCGTCGGGCAGGTGTCAAAATCCGTGCTGACCAGGCGGACAAGCCAGTGTCTCGCAATGTTCCGCTTGACCTTGGCTTTCGGGCGTATCGGGTGGGTGACAGTAATTTCAAGCAGTGGAACGAACTGGTTTCCGACCCGGAGGAAATTCGCCAGCAGGCACTCGCTAACCTTGACCCGCTGGAGGAGGGTACGACTGATGACGACCTGCTAATCGAGCTCCTGCTCAAGCGTGGCATCTCGCCATTGGCGAAGATTGAGCAGCATGATGACTTTTGCTTCATCCCGTCCGAAAAGCTCGCCATTTGCCTGACACACTCCATGACAGAGGAGCTATTTACAGCCATCCTCGCCGCCAAACTATCATCCATCATCATCCTCGACCGAGTCTTCGGCGGCGACATAAATCTAAAAGTAAACCTACTCCTGCAAGCTGAACGGCAAGGTGTAGAGGTGGAGGTGGTGTGATGAATACACGTGACTACGGCAAAAAATTGAATGAGGTTTTGATGGCCTCTCGAGCAAAGATAGATGTCATTCAGAAAGCTCACGATGATATAAAAAATATAAAAGTCCAAATTGAAGAGTATCTAAAGCAAACTACCGAACTCAACAAAAAAATCACCGACGAGGAAACAGGCCTTCAGGCGATATTGGAGTCCGCACAGGAATTGGAAGGTAATATTAGTGCATCAAAGGTGAGCGCCGATGAACAACTTCAAAAAATCACTGAATCCCTAAATAGTGTTCGGTCGAGCATTGAAGAAATGGAGACTGCATATACTGAGTTTACCGAACTCAACAAAAAAATCACCGACGAGGAAACAGGCCTTCAGGCGATATTAGATCAAGCGGTTGAGTTAAAATCTGAAATTGTTGCTGTAAAATCCAATGCGGAAACTGTATATAAAGAAATTCGTATTTTCCGTGATAATGCGGCTGGCTATATCAAAGATATTGAAAATTTTAAGGGTAATGCAGAAAATGTAGCTCAAGGAATTCAAAACAAATATGATGAAAGTGTTGAATTTAAAGAAAAGATCCAAGAAATATATAGCATAGGTACTAAAGGGGCACATGCCAATCATTTTGTAGAAAGACGGAATAAGCTCAGGTGGATGTTTATAACATGGATGATAATATCTTTGATATCTCTTATAGCGACCGTAACTTTAGCCATATTGTTTATTGCGCCAATGGCAGACACCATGAAACATTCTCTTGACATAAACTTAAGTGCGCTTTTACTGCGTTTTAGTATATTGACACCTACAACCTTTGCTTTTATATATTCATTAAATCAATACTCTCAGGAAAGGCGTTTGTATGAGAAATATGCATTCAAAGCTATAAGTACCTACTCTATCGAGACGTCACTAAATACTCTGCTGCGTTCTACTAAAGGACTATCTGACCAAAGTAGAGATAAAAAGATTACCGATTTTGCGATTTGCACATTTAACTCTATATATCAAGAGCCGATAGAGACCAAAAAGGAGCGATGGTCTTTCGGTGTAGGCAATAAAATACTAAAGTTAACAGCCGAAACAAATCAAACTGTAGGAAAGATTCACCAAGAGGTTGATAACTTAAAAGATCTTGCAAAACAGGAAATAGGTGAATAGGATGAAGTTGTTTACTGTAAACGGAGATAGTTTTTCAGTTGTCCGGAAAAACCAGACAACTAACGAGATAGTCACTTGTTCGGAGATTGCGAATAACTATGTAGAAAATTCGGGATTTCCGAATTTTGTGGAGGTGGTGTGATGAGCAGTAGTGAAAATAATGAATATGTAACAAAACTAAGCTCTAGGTTTGAAAAAATAGAGAAGCTTGAATCGACACCTATGGTAATGCGAGATCAAGCGATTCAGTGCCTCAAAACAGTATTAGTTGATAGTTCAAATCTTGTGCACGAGGACAAAAACATAATAGAGAATGGTATAAAGTCTCTCGAAAACATAAAAGAAGAGTCTATGAAGGAACAATTTAGCGTAATATACTCTCAAATGTGTGTTTTGGCTGTCTCATCTGTAGAGGCAATTCTGAAGGATTATTTTGTGGATAGTTTTAATGATAAAACAGACATCAATATAGAAAACAAGAAACTAAATGAAATAAAAGTAACGATAAGAGATATTATTGATAACGAGCTTAATTTTGATAATAAATTGGGAGCACTAATACTCGAGCGTGATAAACCCAACTTTCAAGATTTAAAATCTATACTGAGTAATTTTGAAAATTATTTCAATAAAGAAATTGAACTAGAAAGTGATCTTCAGAAGAAGCTATGCTTTTATCTTGAGGTAAGACATTTGCTAGTACATAAGGGTAGTGTAGTTGATAAAAAATTTATCAATAGTACTAAGGTTTTGGACGCAAATATAAAAAACTACGAAGTGGGTGATACTGTAGAAATCAAATCATCTGACTGGATTGATATGAAGCAAGCGTTTCTAAGTCTGATGGATATGTTAACAGGAGGAAAAGCCGCTGCGGAGATAGACAATGACGGATCTTTAAAGGACAGCGGGAAGGGTGCTTGATTAGCTTTATGAAACTAAAGTTTGACCCTAACCAACAATACCAACTCGACGCCATCGATGCAGTGGTGGGTGTATTTGCTGGGCAGCCAGCGGATAGTGACGGGGCGACTCGCCATATGGATCAGGATGGGCAGTTAAGCTTGGAAGCGACAATCGCTAGAGGAAATAGCCTGGTGCTGGATATGGCGCAGATTACTAAAAATATGTGTACAGTTCAGAAGCGAAATGATATCTCGACGGATGAAAGTAGTCTGATTAGTAGATCTGGAGTGTCAGAGAGTTTACTTCATGGTATGAACTTCTCCATCGAGATGGAGACTGGCACGGGTAAAACGTATGTGTACTTACGGACGATTCATGAGCTACATCAGTGCTACGGTTGGAAGAAGTTTATCATCGTGGTGCCGAGCGTGGCGATTCGTGAAGGTGTGCTGA
>ERZ773026.1915-NODE-1915-length-10113-cov-3.517200_pt1 | contig 10113 bp, 9 predicted proteins | sample MGYA00580838_ERZ773026 | MGnify/ENA primary metagenome ERZ773026 (study PRJEB29015, sample SAMEA2738006) | human oral metagenome | biome: human oral; feature: human-associated habitat; material: dental | place: China | collected 2055 ... | reverse complement strand
TAACCAAGCTAGCAATGGTCTGGCGCAAACGAGGGTCTCTTTTTGCCACATGAAGATAGGGCCTCAATTGAGCCGTTGAGTCACGCAACCACATAGCTGGGATGTCCCCTGTTAACACAAAGGTTGAACCGTCTTCTAAAATTTCAACTGTATTATCCAAGGTGTCTGTATAGCAACGTTCAAAGACATCCACCCACTCCGGGTACTCCTTGGCACGTTCTGATACTTGGTCCAGCCATTCTCTGACGATTTCTTTTGAATAAGTCATTCCTTTTCCTCACACGTATCGATTCTTTCCTATTCAGTATAAAAGATTTCAGATGGGAAATACATACGCAAATTATAGCCCTTTTTCTACAAACTTTTCTAGTTTTGAAAAAGGCTTTCCCATTTGAGGGGCTTCTGCTAAAATAAAGAAAGAAAAGGGCTTAAAGGCCCTAGTATGACACAGGAGGTCCCGCATGAAGACCGATATTACTCACATTGATACCCGCTTAGGAACAGACAATCACTCAGCTTATTCTAACGGCAACACCCTCCCTTACACAGGAGTTCCTTTTGGGATGAATTATTTCCTCCCACAGACGACACATGAACAGGGGGCTTGGTTTTTCAACCCCAACCTTCCTATCTTTCAAGGTATTCGCTTGACCCATCAGCCTAGCCCTTGGATTGGAGATTTTTCCTGGTGTCTCCTCACCCCACTAACAGACATTCCGACTCAAGAAGACCTCTATTTCAGACAGAGCAGTTACCGGGTCCAAGAAGCTGTCTTTCAGCCCCATTATTTAGCCCTCACCTCAGAGCGCTATCAAATCCGCACAGAGCTGACCCCCAGCCTCTACGGGGCCATTCTCCGCTTTAGAGGGCCGTCTGCACTTTCACTGGCCATTCATTGCCCCAATGGACTAGCTGAAGTAGAATTCAGAGAAACGAATCTACATTTCCACATCCTAGACCAAAATCATACCGACCAACAAACCTATCCTTTCTATCTTCATGTTGAATTTGACCAATCCATCACTCGCACTCACTGGCTAGGACAGGATTTGATCCTAGAATTTGACAATCCTACCCTAGAAGCTCGATTAGGCACTTCCTTTATCAACCCTGAGTTGGCCAAATCTCACCTTCCTACAGCTAGCTTTGAAAAGATGAAAGAAAAAGCGGGCTGCAAGTGGCAAGAGCTAATGGACCGATTTGACATTTTAGATACGGGCGGAGAGGATCGAACCTTTTTCGATCACTGTCTCTACCGTAGTCTGCTCTTTCCTCAGACTTGTTATGAAGTGACCCCTGAGGGGAAAGCAGTCCATCGCGATTTCGCCCACAACCGCATTCAAGAAGGAAAATACTTCACGAGTTTGGGCTTCTGGGATCTCTTTCGGACCACCTTTCCTCTCTATAGCCTAGTCTATCCCGAGCTTTACCAAGAATTTCTCGAAGGCTTCCTCAGCCATTACCGAGATACCGGTTTCCTCCCTAAATGGCTAGCGCCGGACGAAAGAGGCATGATGCCTGGAACCCTCATTGATGGGGTCATTGCCGATGCCATTCAAAAAGGCCTAGCTCCCGACCTCCACACGGAGCTTTTTGAAGCCATGCTAGATACAGCTAGGAAGGAAGACCCAAATGGTCATTACGGTCGACGAGGAGCTAAAGAATACAAGGAATTAGGCTATCTATCCACTGACTATCACGAAAGCGTGAGTCACACCATTGACTTCTCCTATAGCGATTTTTGTATCGCCCAAACTGCCCAGCTACTTGGCAAGGAAGAGTTGGCTAAAGAATATACCCAGTCTAGTCTTTCCTATCGAACCCTCTTTGATCCAGAAACAGGTTATATCCGGGCCAAAGATAAGAAGGGCCATTTCAGACCAGACTTCTCGCCCATCAGTTGGGGACGCGACTATGCCGAGTGCTCTGCCATTCAGGCAACCTTAGGCGCCCTTCACGACATCGAGGGCCTCAAGCAACTCTTTGGAGGAGAAAAAGGCTTCACCCATTACTTAACTCGACTAGCCACTCAAGCGCCGCATTATGAAGTGACGGGCTATGGCTACGAAATTCATGAAATGAGTGAGATGGCCCAAGCTCCTTTTGGACAAATTGCCATTTCAAACCAACCGAGTTTTCACATCCCCTATCTCTTCCGCTATAGCCAACACCCGGAATACACTAGCATCCTGATTCAAGCCCTTCGCAAGGAAGCCTTCCAGCCAAGCTTCAAAGCTTATCCAGGAGATGAGGATAATGGCAGCCTATCCTCCTGGTATATCTGGTCGGTTTTAGGACTCTATCCGACTTGTCCAGGCAAGCCAGTCTATGACCTAGGGATTCCCCTCTTCAAACACTTGCGCCTTTACCTCCCTCAAGAGAAAAAATGGCTACATATCCATAGCACAGCCCACACAGCCCAGGCACACTTCCTTCAAGATGTTTCCCTTGATAGAAAAAGAATCGACAGAGTGAGCCACCAAGAGCTCTTGAAAGCGGAGAAGTTAGACTTCTATCTTTCTTGGCTCCCTAAAATCTAAAAAAGAATGAAGAGTAGGACACTCTTCATTCTTTTTCATTACACATATACTAGCTAATCCCCAACCTTATAGAGAAAAGAACCTTGTTCCGTAAAACTGTACATTCCAGTTCCGGTCCAGAGACGATCCTTGCTGGCATCAGAATCATCATGGAAGATGACTTCTCCATTTTCGTCCGTTTGGTCATCAATCGTAAGCCCAGCAGGAATGAATTCCATCAAAAATCCTCCTGTAACTCCTCCGTAGACTCCTCCTGAAACAGTTCCATAATCCGTCAAGGAAAGACCATAAGACTCATATTCGTTAGAGACCAAACCATTTTGATCAAAGACGAGTTTATTCCCCTTATCATCTTGCCAGACACCAGCTACACTACTATAATCCCCTTGAGCGATTGCTTCAATATCCATCTTTGTTTTCTCTTTCTTATCACTCGAACTCTCAGCTTTCTTTGTTTCACTAGTAGCTGAGCTATCCTTCGATTGACGAACTGTACTTTCTTTGCTTTCAGATCCTGTCTCCTGCTTTTTATCACCACAGGCTCCAAGGAAAAACAGTAGAGCAGAAATCAACAATAGCAAACGATACTTTTTCATCATGAATCTCCCCATATTCAATCTATTCTATAAGCCTAATTTTATCCTTTTTCTAGCAATTTGACAAGTTTCTGTTACTATCAAAAAAGGAACCAACTGGTTCCTTCTCTAATTGATTAATGGGCCAACATTTCCTGCGCAATTTCGAATCCGGATAGGTCACTTGGGTAGTAAGTAGGCCAATTTTCCAATTCCTTATAAAGAGCCTCTTGGCTTTCCCCACCGAAGAAAATATGGAAGTGAGCTGCCTTATTAGGAGCAATTTGATGGTCACTGAATTGAACATACTTGAATTCACCCGCATTCGGATCAGTTGCTTCGAAGAGATACCGCACTCCACGATTCCCTTTTGTATAGGTTAGCGTATGCTTCCCAGCATAGCGGTATTCGAACTTCTTCTCTTCGCCATTCTTATAGAAGGTCATGGTTTTGTCTGTAATGACAATCCGGTCGACATCTGTTTTATAACCGGTGGTGTAGTAGGCTTTATACTCTTCAGCTGTTTTGGACTTGGTTAATTTAGCTTTGTAGTCAAAGACTTGATCCAAGGTTCCATCTTTTAGATAAGGATACACAGACTGCCAATCACCTACATAGTCTGAAAGAGTTCGGTCCTTAATAGCACTGTCCTCAAAGTAGCCATTGGCTACTGTTTTGGTGTCTTCTTCCTCTTCTGGAGCGATTTCTTTTCCGGCTTGAGTCGTTGTTAACTCCAAAGATTTGAGGTTGGCTCCCATGATCGAGATGTAGTCTTCACCATCTTTCATCTGCTCATCTGTCAAGCTCTCTAATGGATTCAAAACAGCTAGATCCACACCGGTTTCAGCAGACAAGGTTTTCGATAAAGATTTAGAAGCATTTTCTTCAAAGTAGATGACCTTGATGTCGTTCTTCTTGATATACTCTGTCAATTCACTCAAGCGAGTCGCAGACGGTTCACTATCTGGTGACAAACCTGAGATAGAGACTTGATTCAAGCCATAGTCCAGGGCTAAATAACGGAAAGCTGCGTGTTGAGTGACAAAGTTTTTCTGTTTTGCTTCAGATAAGCTCTTCGTATAGCTGTCATCCAATTTTTTCAACTTGGCAATATAGGCATCCGCATTAGCTGTAAAGCTATCCTTTTTATCTGGGTACTGTTTCACCAGTTGATCGCGAATCGTTTCCACCATTTTAATAGCTCTCTGTGGAGAAAGCCAGACATGGGGATCATAGTCATGATGGTGTTCTTCCCCTCCCTCATGGTCATGCTCTTCCTCACCACCTGGTAAAAGCAGCATATTTTCCGTCGCTTTGACAACCTTGGTTTTCTTGCCATCCATTGATTTCAACAACTGAGGCACCCACGTTTCCATGTTCTCGTTCTCATAGACAAAGACATCTGACTCTTGGATTTTTGCGCGCCCCTTGGCAGACAATTCAAAATCATGGGGTTCCGAACCAGACCCGATCAAGAGCTCCACATCTCCCTCGTCTCCAACGACTTGCTTAGTAAATTCATAGACAGGATAGAAAGTAGTCATGACTTTCAATTTTCCTGACTGATTTTGACCGCTACTACAAGCTACTAAAAGAAGACTACAAAAGGCTAACACCAGCCATGCAAGTTTTTTCATAAGATCACCTATTTTCTAAATTTAACAAAAAGATTTGAGAGCAAAAAAAAGGATACAAATAAGAGGGTAATAGTCGCACTAACCGGTGTATCCGGGTAATAAGAAAGAGTGAGACCACTGACCATCCCTACAAAACCAATGACCACTGCCAAAAGCATAACTGAACGGAAGGTTTTTCCTAGCTTTAAAGCAATACTAGCTGGTAAGACCATAATAGTAGATACCAACAAGGAACCTGCAGCCGGAATCATCAAGGCGATAGCCACCCCTGTCACAATATTAAACAAGATAGACATGAGACGCACGGGTAAACCATCTACATAAGCTGTATCCTCATCAAATGTAAGGATATACATGGGACGAATAAAGAGAATCGTTAAAACTAAAACAATGGCTGCAATGATAAACAAAGCAAGCACTTGCTCATCGGTAATGGTCAAGGTAGAGCCAAATAGGTATTGGTCCAAACTCATGGAACTTTTACCGCCACCCTTCATGATCACCAAAGCCAAGGCCAATCCGGTCGACATAAGAATCGCTGTCCCAATTTCCATAAAATCTTTATAGACCGTTCGTAAATACTCTAGAAATACAGCCGCTATGATTACCACAATGACTGTAGAAATAGTTGGAGAGAAACCAAGGAAGAGGCCAAAAGCAACCCCTGATAAAGAAACGTGGCTCAGCGTATCACTCATCAAGCTCTGACGACGTAAAATCAGAAATACACCTAAGATAGGAGAGAAGAGACTCATAGCAACCATCGCCAGCAAGGCCCGTTGCATAAAATCATACCGAAAGAGACTAAGCATGGTCCTCACCTCCATCTTTCTCATGGACATTAAAGCAACGCCATGGAGAGTTTTGTTTTCTCACTAGATGAATATTGCGATCCGCGTAATGGCTCACCTCTTCAGGATCATGCGTAATCATCAAAACAGCCTTGCCATGATGATGGGCACTGTGGTGCATCAATTCATAAAACTCATCCTTACTACCAGCATCCATCCCAGTAGTCGGTTCATCCAAGACAAAAATATCTGGATCAGAAGCAAACATTCGTGCAATGACAGCCCGTTGTTTCTGACCACCCGATAGAGCCCCTAATGGTTTATCACGATGCTCTAACATCCCAACAGCAGATAAACTAGCTAGAATGTGCTCCTCATCGTGATGATTTAACCGATGAAACCAACCCTTACGAGGATACCGCCCCGATTTTACAAACTCATAAACAGAACTGGGAAAACCAGCGTTAAAGCTTGCAATTTGTTGCGGAAGATAGGCAATTCGTAATTTTTTACCAGCTACATTATCCTTAGCAATTTCAACCGTTCCTACTTTTGGTTTTAAGATGCCAAGACTTGCCTTGATCAAAGTAGATTTGGCAGCGCCATTCTCACCAGTCAGCGTCACAAACTCCCCGCTATCCAAGTAGTAATTCACACCTTCTAGAACCGGTTCTCGATCATAATAAAACGAAAGATCTTTAACAGTGATATAACGCATTAACGAAGATCCTCCAATAAGCGAGATAAAAACCTAGAAATAACCATTTGTTCTTCTTGAGAAAATTCGCTCAAAACCTGATTATAAACAGCCAAAGTATGATCATGATGATGAGAATGTTCCTCAGCAACTGGACGCCCCAAATCTGTTAAACGGTACAAAACGATGCGAGCATCTTTCTCATCTTTTAGAGCTTCTAACATCCCAAAAGAAAGTAATTGTTTAACAGCCTTAGTAACAGCAGCTTGACTAACATTCAGCAATTTAGCAAGCTCAGAATTGGAATAATTATTCTTTGATAATAACATTAAAATGTGTTCTTGCGTATTGGTTAAAGAAAAACCACTTGTACAAGAACCTATCAATACTTCATGCTGATTCTCAGAAATAAGTAAGATAGAATTCAAAAACTCATCTATCTGATTAGCAACCTTCATAGGAACTTCCTTTCTATTAACCAGTAAATACTTTACCGGTTAATTATAACACAGTAAAGGAAAATAGTCAAAGTATTTTCAGAAAACAATAAAAACAATTTTTAGTAACTGTTAAGTAACTCAGCATCAAAAATTCAACAAATAAAAGAAAAAGACAAGGTCCGAAAACCTTGTCTTTAATACTATACCGGCGGCCGGGGTCGAACCGGCACGTCCTTGCGGACACTGGATTTTGAGTTCTATGAATACACTTTTTAAATCTTATATCCTTGATTTAATAGGGTTTTAGGATTTTTAAATCTTGCAAAATAGACTCTTTTTCCAAATTTTAGTAACTTTTTAGTAACGCTCCATACCTTATCGCCCCAAGAGCATCATCAGAGACTAGACGATATGTCCCAATCGGTTATATTCAACTACAGATATTCGAGACAGTTGCATGATTATTTGAAAGGTATGGGTAATTTACACAAATAGATTCCTAATAATCACTAAAAAGGAAGCTCTGGGAATCAATAGTACCTACGAAGCATAGAACTAAAAGAAAAAAGGGGAGTAAAAATTGGTAACTTAAATTTCACAAAGAAAAGAAGACAGGAACAAAGCTATCAAAGTGAAAAAATAATCATTTTTTTCACTTTACTTTTCTAGTTTCCTCTATTCACCTGTCACCTGCGCTTCAAATCTAATATCTTTGTCTGAAATATTCGTTATTTTTATTTGTTTTGAGTTTGGAAGCTCAAATTCCCAAGATTCTTTAGATTGAAGAACGACGCCTTCTTTTGATAAATATATGCTATTATTTGGATCATTTTTGATTATTTTTGTTGGGATATTGCTTGATGATGAGTATATTTCGCTAATTTCTTGCTTCAAAACATCATAGTTAGTCCCTACAAGGTTTCCTTCTCCAACCTGCCACCATGAGGTTTTCCCAGATAATTCTAATTTCCCACCAGAAATCCGATATAGATACAATTTTGGAGTAAATTCCTTTTGTTTTGAGGTCGGAACTTTTAAAACTATGGAATCCCCTGGTTTCAAGGTATAACTCGCATTTTTGAAATATAAATAAATATAATAGGAAAACACAATCGCTATAATAGCAACTATTCCAGAACATCCTAGATTCCATTTATTAAATTGTTTTCTTTTATTTTTCACGCGTACTTCTCCCCATTCTTCGTCAGAAACTCAGATTGAGACATATCACTAATCTGCTTCAAGATCCTCTCTCCAAATATCCTTGTCGGTCACATCAACCTAATTTTTGGGGCTAAAGCAACTAGAGTAGATGGAGGTCCAGTTTACTGATCCACCACTCACACTTTAAAATGGGCCGGTTTATCGTCTACATTGGTGATGGTGATGTTGTAGGGCTTTCGTTCCGTCACCCCAAATACTTCCTCAACTTCCCCTTGAACCACTATTCCATCATTTTCTAAGTAGAAACTCTTACTTTTATCATTCGGTAAGTCTTTGCGCTCGGTTTTGTCTTTTAAAAAAATTAGCTCCGTTATTGTTTGCTTTTCAACATTATAGACTATATTACTGTCTTTCAATCCCCAACCTTTTCGACCGGACAATTTTAACTTCGCATCATCTAATTTTTTAAAATGTAGTTCCGAATTATACTCTAGCTGATCTGTATTGGGATAAACTCTCAATTGAACACTTTGACCAGGCTGAAGTGTATAGCTTCCATAAGTAAGGATCGAATAAACAAACCAGACTACAAATGAAGCATATAAGAAGCCAATGATCTTTCGTGAACTTTTGCTTTTAAAACGACGTAAAAGTAGGACAAGAGAAATAATAAATATCAGGGGTGTTACCATTTAATTCTTTCCTTTCTTGTACTCATCAATGTAAGAATACATTTGTTTATCTATGGGATCAATAACTCTTTACTCATTCAATTTTTGCTTCATTTTTTCTATAAAGCGATTTAATTCTGTTTGAACTTTTTCTACTAGCTCTTTTTGCTGAGTCTCACTAATCTCAACTCGTTTTGTTGTCCCATCTTCCTCAGTATAGTAATAACTAGCATGTAGTAACCCCCATTCTTTATCTAAAGAATAGACTAAATCTATTTTTTTCCCATCAATGATAGTTGAAGAGGTAAGCAGGATTTTATTATCATCTTGACTAGGCACTCGTACAATCCATTTCAAATCACCATCCATTTCAAGATGGTCTATGCCACCCAAACGTCTGATCTCTGCATCTGACGGAATCCCATAGCCAGCTTCTCTAATGGCATTCGCATTGCGATTATCAAGTATTCTCGCAACTAATTCAATCTTGTTTTTAGAAGAAAAATTTGGAGCAGGGAGTTCATCAGGAATAAAGAGTAACCAAAATACTAATACAGTCATTCCTAATAATAGAAAGATTATTCCTTTTTTAAGTACCGACATTTTTTACTTCACCCCTCTTTAAATAATCATAAAAATCCTCTTTTGATTTTTTATGATCTTCCGTATCTGTCTGCCACAAAAAATCCCAGCGTTTACCATGCTTAATATACTTACCACCGATTGTATCATTGTCAATAAGGTATTCCAAAGTCTGCCTGCCATTGTCTTGATTACCACTCCCTAATGCCTGATAAAACTCGTTGACTCGATTTACCTTATTATTAACTATTTCATGGTTATAGTTGGATTGAATTATAAAAATATTATCAGATGTCTTTGTTTTTATGATTCTATCATAGATATTTATAGCATCTAAATCGGAATTAAAATCAGTATCGTCATATCTTCCTGAATCTACATCTCCTTTGAAAGAACTTTCATATTTCTCTGTATTAACATCAATATCCCCTACTCTCATAGAGTTTGATAGAGTACTGACAATATGGGCTCCTAACTCCTTCCAACCGCTATTTTTAGATAAATCTCTATCTCCCCATGATTGCTCTGTAAAAGTGGATAATTGGATTGCTTCATGAGCAAAATCTTTATTTGATATAGAAGATTCATGCTGTTTTATGATACCTTCCATAAACAAATTTAAATCCGAATCCGAAAAACCATACTCTTCTTTTAATTTTTTCTCTAACTCATTATTTTTTATTGTGCCCCCTAAACCAGACCAAGCGGTTCTCCCATCCTTACCAGCGTATACAGGTGATGCAACTAATCTATTAAATTCATATATCATCCTTTCTTTAGACCAATTATTAATCTCCGCTTTTTCTAGAATTGACTGTTGCAATTGGTACAATAACTTCGCTGTCTCATTATCAAAACCATAAACACTTGTAAAATCACTTACTATTAACTTTTCTTCTTTTTCTTTTTTTGTAACTGGAATATCTTTTTCCAACCTATATGTCTCAATCTTCTGCTCCTTCATTTTATCAAACCAAGTCATATCTACACCATCTACATAGTAGTTACCATTGCTA
>ERZ773026.1914-NODE-1914-length-10116-cov-4.265679_pt1 | contig 10116 bp, 10 predicted proteins | sample MGYA00580838_ERZ773026 | MGnify/ENA primary metagenome ERZ773026 (study PRJEB29015, sample SAMEA2738006) | human oral metagenome | biome: human oral; feature: human-associated habitat; material: dental | place: China | collected 2055 ... | reverse complement strand
TCTTCTTCTTTTCTATTTTTTAAAAAACAAGCTTATAAACCATAACTAGGCTTATAAGCTTGTTCCTAGATAAAACGACCAAATAGAAATTCGCTCCTACTTCCGGTACATCTTCACTTGTAGGTAGAGGTCGTTATAGACGCCTAACCACTTCTTGCCAAGTTGTTCGTAGACTTCTAAGTTCTTTAGCGTGTCATCACTTGGGTAGAAAGCTTGATCTTCTTGGACCTCTTTTGGTAGCATTTTCTTAGCTTCTTTATTCGGTGTGGAATAACCGACATAGAGAGCATTCTTATAAGCATTTTCTGGGCGAAGCATAAAGTTGATAAAGGCATAGGCTGCTTCTTTATTCTTCACCGTCTTTGGAATAACGATATTATCAAACCAAAGGTTGCTGGCTTCTGATGGGACAACGTAGCGGAGGTCCTCATTGGCTTCCAGCATTTGACTGGCTTCACCGGAGAAAGTCACCCCAATGGCTGCATTATTTTGGATCATGTAGCCTTTCATTTCATCGGCTACAAGGGCCTTGATATTGGGCATCAAGGTATAAAGCTTATCCACAGCTTCTTGGAGTTGCTGAGGATCCTTGGAGTTGAGACTATAACCTAAGCTATTAAGTCCAATCCCCATGACCTCACGCGCTCCATCGTACATCATGATATCATTCTTGTACTCTGGTCTCCATAGATCCTCCCAGTGCTCAGGTGCCTTATCAACCATCTTACTGTTGTAGATGATACCAAGGGTACCCCAGAAATAAGGGACTGAGTATTGATTGTCCGGATCAAAGTCCAAGTTTAAGAAGCGTGGGTCGATATTGTCTAAGCCTTTCAATTTTGACTTATCCAACTTTTCAAGCAAGTTTTCGTCCATCATCTTGGCGATCATATATTCACTTGGGATGGCGATATCGTAAGCTGTTCCCCCTTGCTTGATTTTGGTGTACATAGCTTCATTGGAATCAAAGGTATTGTATTGGACTTGAATGCCTGTTTCCTTGGTAAATTCCTTGAGCAATTCTGGATCGATATAGTCTCCCCAGTTGTAGATGACCAGCTTGTCACTGTCTTTTGGATTGGTCTTGGCTTCAAGACGGGCACTTAACCCTGCTAAAACAAGGATGACCACGACAATCCCTAGCAAGAATGAATAGAGTTTTTTCATACTGTCTCCTCCTTCTCTCTAGTGATGAAGTAATAGCCGACCACCAGTAAGATACTGAAGAGGAAGACCAAGGCAGAAAGGGCATTGATATTCAACGAAATCCCTTGACGAGCCCGTGAGTAGATCTCAACAGACAAGGTCGTAAAGCCATTTCCCGTAACAAAGAAGGTCACCGCAAAGTCATCCAAGGAATACGTAAAGGCCATAAAGTAACCAGCAATGATGGCAGGTGTCAAATAAGGAAGCATGATTTCCTTCAACATCTGTACCTGAGTAGCTCCTAGGTCATAGGCCGCATTGACCATATCACGGTTCATTTCCTTCAAGCGCGGCAAGACCATCAAGACCACGATTGGAATAGAAAAGGCCACGTGACTCATCAAGACAGAAGCAAAGCCCAGCTGGAATTTGATGGTCGTAAAGAGGATCAGGAAGCTAGCCCCGATCATCACGTCAGGTGCTACCATAAGGATGTTATTGATGGACAAAAATGGACCTTCAAACTTCTTCTTAGACTGGTAAATGTAGATCGCCCCAAAAGTCCCAATTATGGTCGCAATCAAGGCTGACAAGAAGGCCAAGAGGAAGGTCTGTGAGAGGATCAACATGAGGCGCGTATCCTCAAAGAGACTTTGGAAATGTTCCAAGGTAAAGCCTGTAAAAGCATTCATATCCCCGCCAGCATTAAAGGCATAGGCAATCAAGTAAAAGATTGGGAGATAAAGGAGCAGGAAAATCAATCCTAAATAGATACGTGAAATCTTTTTCATCGTTCACTCCTTTCTCTCGTTACCCACATGACTAAGAGCATAGCAAGGATCAAGACTACCCCAATGGTGGATCCCATTCCCCAGTTTTGCGTCGTAAGGAAGTGCTGCTCGATGGCAGTCCCCAGGGTAATAACCCGGTTTCCTCCGATCAAACGCGTCAACATGAAGAGACTCAAACTTGGAATAAAGACTGACTGAACACCCGAGCGAACCCCGTTCATAGACAGTGGGAAGACAACTCGACGGAAGGTATCCCACTTGTTAGCTCCTAGGTCATAGCTAGCATTGATGAGGTTTGGATCCAAATCATCCAAAACATTGAAGATAGGAAGGATCATAAAAGGCAACTCAATGTAACTAGCAACAAAGATGAAAGAAAAGTCCGTAAAAAGGATCTGTTGCGGACCGATTCCGATGAAACTCAAGAATTGGTTAATAGATCCCCCTTGACCAAAAATCCCGATAAAGGCATAAGCCTTGAGCAAGAGGTTGACCCAGGTCGGAAGGACAATCAGCATGAGCCAGAGTTGGCGGTGCTTAAGCTGAGTCAAAAAATAAGCTGTCGGGTAAGAAATCAAGAGCGTCACAAAAGTAACGATCCCAGCATAGAGAATGGAGTTAAAACTCATCTTGAGGTAGGTCCAATTCTGCGCTGTAAAAAAGGTTTGGTAATTCTCTAAGGAACCTTGTCCCTGGACATTGACAAAGGATTGCCAAATGATCAAGGCTACAGGAGCCAAGACAAAAAGGAGGATCCAGAGAAAGTAAGGAACCACAAAGAAGTTAGAGGTTGTTTTCTTCATCTCTTTCCTCCTCGATGGCATTGATCAATCCAGCTTCTTGCTCTTCCACTTCTACGTATTCTTCGATCCGAGCATCAAACTCTTCTTCCGTTTCATTGAGACGCATGACGTGGATATCTTCTGGCTCAAAGTCCAGACCGATTTCCTCACCCACGATAGCCTTACGGGTTGAGTGGATCATCCACTCATTCCCCAATTCATCATAAGCGATGATTTCATAGTGAACCCCACGGAACAGTTGGGTATCGACTTTTACCTGGAGCTTGCCTTCTTCTGGCAGGGTAATTCTCAAGTCTTCGGGACGGATGACAACTTCAACCGGTTCGTTTGGTCTCATCCCTCCATCGACCGACTCAAAGCGTTTGCCGTTGAATTCTACTAAGTAGTCTTCGATCATGATCCCTGGAAGGATGTTGGACTCACCGATAAAGGTCGCAACAAAATGGTTGATGGGCTCATCGTAGATATCGACCGGCGTTCCTGACTGGACGATTTCTCCTTCGTTCATGACGAAGATCCAGTCGCTCATCGCTAGCGCTTCTTCCTGGTCATGGGTAACAAAAACAAAGGTAATACCCAAGCGTTGTTGCAATTCACGGAGCTCATACTGCATGTCTGTCCGCAATTTCAAGTCGAGGGCAGACAAGGGCTCATCCAAGAGGACCACTCGCGGTTCATTGATAATCGCTCGTGCAATGGCTACCCGCTGGCGTTGACCACCAGAAAGTTTCTGGATGGACCGTTTCTCAAAGCCTCCCAATTGCACCATATTGAGGACTTCTGTTACTCGTCTCTCGATTTCAGCCTTGTCTACCTTCTTCAAACGGAGGGGAAAAGCAACATTCTCAAACACATTCATATGTGGGAAAAGGGCGTAGGATTGGAAGACGGTATGGACGTCCCGTTTGTTAGTCGGTACATCATTGATCCGAACACCATCCAAGAGGACATCCCCTGTCGAAGCGTCTAACAAACCGGCAATGATGTTCAGAATCGTTGATTTACCAGATCCTGAAGCACCGAGGAGGGTATAGAATTTCCCTTCTTCCAACTCAAAGTTGATGTCTTTGAGAACCACTGTGTCACTGTCTTCAAATACTTTTGAGACATTTCTAAACTCAATAATTGGTTTTTTCAATTCACATAAATTCCTTCTTTTTCATACGTTTCCTTCTGAGACCAACCAACTAGTCTCATAGGCTGACGAGCGAACCCGTCAGACCACCAACACCTCTCGGGGACTTATAAGACTGCCCCACCTATTTTCGGTATCGATAGGCACTCACCCCCCTTCTAAAGTAGGAAGGGTCTACCCTAAAGTAGCCCCTATTCCATCTCGAACCGTTAATCTTTTCCAATAATACGGACTTCGCGCTCCAAGGTCACCCCAGCTGATTTTTCAACTGTCGCAATGACATGGGCAATCAAGTCTTCATAATCTTTGGCAGTACCATGATCGACATTGATCATAAAGCCGGCATGCTTTTCAGAAACCTCCACACCACCAATTCGATGCCCTTTCAATCCTGCTTCACTGATCAATTGACCCGCAAAGTGCCCGACCGGACGCTTGAAGACAGAGCCACAAGACGGATACTCAAGTGGTTGCTTAAGCTCACGCAAATGAGTCAGGCGAGCCATTTCTTGAGCGATCTGATCATAATTGCCAGGTGCTAAGGCAAACTTGGCAGAAATCACCACGTCACCAGTTTCTTGAATCTTGGAATGGCGATAACCAAAAGCTAATTCCTCTGCTGTTAAGGTTTTAATTTCTCCTTCTGGCGTCAAGACCTTACATGATTGAAGAATATGGGCAATCTCACCGCCATAGGCACCAGCATTCATAAAGACAGCACCACCGATGCTTCCGGGAATGCCACAGGCAAACTCAAAACCAGTCAAGCTATGACGAAGAGCTATACGAGTGGTCTCAATCAAGTTAGCTCCCGCTTCTGCTTCAATGGTGTAACCATCGACCGAAACATTGTTGAGCTTGTCACACATAATGACAAAGCCACGAATTCCGCCTTCTCGGACGATAATATTACTGGCATTTCCAAGAACCATCCATGGGATATTTTCTTTATTAGCGAAATTAACCACACGGGCCATCTCATAATGATTGCGAGGAAAAGCTAAGTAATCTGCCTTCCCTCCCACTTTCGTATAGGTGTAGGTTTTGAGTGGTTCGTTAAAACGAATATCAATACCTTCTAAGGTTTCTTTTAATTTATCTAGTACTGTCATATCTCTCATCCTTTTATAAAATCCATTCCATTATACCATTTTTAGCATGATTTTTCGATGATTATGTCGCCTTTTTCAAAAGGCCATAAAAAAAGAGGCTGGGCCTCTTTGACACTATTGCTTTTTGCAAAAGATTGATTTTGTTAGGAAGATAAATCCCACAACTTCTACTGACAGAACACCTTCGACTAAAAGAGGATTTGAAATCCAGCCAACTTGCGATAGGGCAGGAGCCAAATCAAATAAAGCATGTAAAGCGTAGGCTGCTAGTAGATAAATCCATTTCTTTTGACGAACAGCTTGATAAACCCAAATAGTGAGGCCCACTTGAAGAAGCAGGGCTAGAATTCGCTCAAGTCCCAAGAGATAAACCTGCCAAGGAGCTAGAGTCCGAATGGTTTCCAGCATATTCTCTGTCAAGAGTTCTAAAACCTTAGGGTTTTGAGATTGGACAGCTGAAAATAGGATAAAGAGATTTATTAGGCTAGCAATCCCAACATAAAGTAATTCTAATCCACCGTGACCAAGACCATAGGCAAGGGCATCCGAAACTTCTAATTTTCTTTTCTTCTCCAACCATTTGAAGAAGATAAAGCGAGCTGTTTCTTCAAATAGAGCAGCCATTGCAATTCCATAAATTACATAGAGAAATGGATGCTCTGTCATTAGAGCAATTGTTCCATCCCTTTGCGGGCGAAGAACAAGAAGATGAACAATCTTCTCCAAGACCTGTGCCGATACGAAAAAGGCAATCGCTCCTAATCCTAAAACTGATAGATTAATCTTATATTTCTTTCTCGCAAACCAAATAGCTGCAATCAGAAAAATGATTAAGGCAATCATCGTTGCTATAATATGTCCATTCATATTTCTCTTCCTCTTCCTTTACTCTGACTGTTCAATATCTCTTTTCATCTCATCTACATCGAACTTTGCAAAAAGATACTTACGATCTTGAACTGGGAAACGTTGATCTAATTGATCAACAGCTCCTAATTCTACAATCCCTTCCTCGATGACAAAGTCCATCACATGACCACCAAATGTTAGGTCATCGGAAATGAAATGCAAATGGTAACCTGCGACACTAACCCCATGGAAAATTTCTGGGGTCCAGAAGCCAACAATAGTTCCAGACACGTCTTCACGACGATACTCTGGTTGATGAGTCGCAACCTCTGCAAACTTTCTTTCAGATGTTGACTTGGGAATCATACGTACATGCATATGCTTGAAATCCCCATGAATCTTGATGGAACGAAATAGATTTTCCCCATCATAATAGGACTCAATTCTTTCTTCTAATTCCTGGTCAGTCATTTCAAAGCGCTGGCGGAAAATAACTTCAGCTTGATGGGGAACAACTGCCGCATAAGGAATCAAGGCATCAGGAGAGACTTCAACAATCTCTGGTTTTTCCCCTGACCCCTTGGCTTGATAAGCCTTTCCATCCAAGACAATCAGCTCGCCATCTATAGAGTCAAGAGTACCTATTCCTAAATCACCATGTTGAAGTAATTCACCTACTGTCAGACTGCCTCCATATAGTCCAGCCATCAGTGCTCCTAAAGTATTGTATTGAAATAATTTTACTGGTTCACGCACCTTAGTATCTCATTCTTTCCAATGTTTTTACTTTCTAAGTATATCATAATTTTTCTTAGATTTGAATGGGTGACTGTTTCTCAACATTGCCAAACGTTCGAAAAAAAGGTACAATGTAACAAAATCAAGAGAGGCCATGGATGAAGAAAATAAGTAAGTATGAACAAGTTGTTGACTATCTAAAAGAAGGCATCGAATCAGGAAAGTTTCCCACAGGCAGTCGCCTGCCCTCTATCCGTTCAATCAGTCAAGACTTCCATTGTAGTAAAGACACTGTCCAAAGAGCTCTTTTGGAACTAAGATACGAAAAGTACATCTACTCAAAACCACAAAGTGGCTATTATGTCTTGGAACAACAAGGCAGTCATGAAGATTTGGAAATACTAGTCAATGATGAGCACTTGGGTGCTTATGACGACTTTCGTCTTTGTGTCAATGAAACTTTAATCGGTCGTGAAAACTACCTCTACAACTACTATGAACACCAAGAAGGGTTAGAAGAGTTACGCCAGTCTGTTCAAAAACTACTCTTTGAGCAAGTTATATACAGTAAACCAGACCAATTGGTTCTTACATCAGGAACTCAACAGGCTCTCTTTATCCTCTCCCAAATAGATTTCCCAAGTCAGGCAAAGGAAATTCTGGTTGAGCAACCAACCTACCATCGAATGAATGAGCTTTTGCTTGCTCAAAACCTCCCCTATCAAACCATTGAACGACGGATTGACGGGATTGATTTAAATGAACTAGAGCAGCATTTTAAAACAGGCAAGATTAAATTTTTCTACACTATTCCAAGGTTTCACTATCCTTTAGGGCACTCCTATTCTGAACAAGAAAAACGAGCTATTCTTGACTTAGCTGCCAAGTATCAGGTTTATATCGTCGAGGATGACTATCTTGGAGACCTAGATCCTAAAATGGGGCAAACCTTTCATTACCTTGACCAAAATGATTTAGTCATCTATATCAAATCCTTTTCTACCAGCCTTTTTCCTGCTCTTCGCATAACTGCCCTCATTCTTCCAAATGCTATCAAAAAAGAATTTGTGTCCTATAAAAATATCCTTGACTATGATAATAATCTCATTATGCAAAAGGCCTTATCACTCTATATTGATAGTCAATTATTCGAAAAAAATAGACTAGCTAGGCTAGTCCTTCAAGAAAAGAATCAAACTCAGATTCAAAAACTTGTAAATAGCTATCCTATCAGCCTTCCAAGCTATCCTCTCCACGATGGACTCTTACTTGATTTGAGACAGTATTCTAAAATTGCCAGCCTCAAACATAGCCCTCTAGATCTTGACTTCTTTGAGTCCTCCTATTTGGGAACTTGTCCATATCAATTCGTAAAAGTACCGCTTGAATTGATTCAAGCAACTCTTAAATATTTAAAAACAGAGCTGGACTAGTGTCCAACTCTGTTATTTTATTGTTCTACTTCTGTTAATTTAGCAGCTTTTTCAAGATAAGTTTGATAGGTTCCCTCATCTTTTAATTTTTGGATGACCTTATCGACAACCTGTTTTAAGTCTTCATTCCCTTTCCTTATCGCTACTGCATTGGCCTTACCCTCATTCATGGTTAAAGACACACTAGCCACTTGTAAGTCTGAATTTTTTGTCGCATAACTAAGGGCTACTGGTTCATCCATGTGAACAGCATCGACTTTTCCAGATTGGAGTTCGTTGACTGCTTCACCCATATTACCTAAAGATACTAGTTTGGCCTGTGTAAGTTGCTCTTTGAGCATAGATTCAGGAACAGTTCCTTTTTGGGCAGCAATACTGGCACTTGCTAAAGAATTCAAATCATTATATTTATCTAAATCTGCTTTTCTGATAAGAAAACTTGCCTTATTTTCGTAGTAAGGAATTGAAAAATCAAAGACTTCTTTTCTTTCATCGGTAGCGCTAATACCTGCAATCGCCAAATCAGCCTTACCTGTATGGAGACTGGTCAAGACATTATCAAAACTCATAGTCGAGATTACTAGTTTTACTCCAAGTTCATCTGCAATTGCTTGAGCCATATCAATATCTGCCCCAACAACTTGGTTTCTTCCGTCTAACAGGGCTTGAAACTCAAAGGGAGCATAGTCAGGGCTGGTTGCTACTACTAATTTACCTTTTTGCTTAATAGTTTCGAGGGCAGATTGGGAGTTGGAGCTAGAAGATTGACAAGCAACTAAGAAGAAACTTGCTATCAAAGCCGAAATTAGTAAAAACCACTTTTTATTCATAAATAAACACCATTTTGCTTTAATTTGTATAATTATACTTTATGTACTAAATTTTGTCAAGTTTTACCGCATTTTCCAATAATAAACTGTATTACAAAAAGCTGATAACATTTATCAGCTTTTTCTTTAAATCTATAATTCTACAATCTTACCTGTTTCAAAATAAACAACCCATTCACAGATATTTTTAGCATAGTCACCGATGCGCTCCAAGTATGAAATCACTTGGAAGTAATCACGACCTGTGACGATAGCTTCCGGGTTTTTCTTGATTTCTGATGTAGCTAGATCACGGATGTTCTCAAAATATTGGTTAATTTTTTCATCCAAAGAAGCAACTTCATAGGCCTTATCAACAGAACCATTGAGGTAAAGTTCTAGGGTTGTTTCAACGAAATCCTTAACATCACGTCCCATGTTTTTAATTTCTTCTTCAACTGCTGGGATACGTTCTTCACCCTTCATACGAATAGTTGCTTCAGCGATAGATACAGCGTGATCTCCCATACGTTCCAAGTCAGAAACAGCCTTTAGAACTGTTAAAACTGTACGCAGGTCTTGTGAAACTGGCTGTTGAAGGGCAATAATTTCAAATGATTTCTTTTCAAGTTTCAATTCATATTCGTTGACATCTGCGTCTTTTTCGATAACTTCCTTTGCTAAGTCACGGTCATGGGTGACAAAGGCACGTACTGTACGATTGATTTGGGAAAGAACCTCTTGTCCCATAGCATAGAATTGGTTGTGCAATTTCTCTAAATCTTCTTCAAATTGAGATCGTAACATCTTTTCTCTCCTTATCCAAATTTACCTGAAATGTAGTCCTCGGTTTCCTTATGTTGAGGATAAAGGAACATTTCCTTGGTATCGTTAAATTCAATCAAATCTCCGTTTAGGAAGAATCCTGTCTTATCAGAGATTCGAGATGCTTGCTGCATAGAACGAGTGACCAAAAGCATAGTGTACTTGTCCTTCAGACTATATAGGGTTTCTTCAATTTTTCCAGCTGAAATAGGGTCCAAGGCTGAGGTTGGCTCATCCAAGAGAATAATCTTTGGACTAGTTGCCAAAACACGGGCGACACAGACACGTTGTTGCTGTCCACCTGATAATCCAATAGCTGAATCATGCAAGCGGTCTTTGACCTCATCCCAGATTGAGGCACGGCTTAAAGCTTTCTCTACAGCTTCATCCAAGATTTGCTTGTCTTTCTCTCCATTAATCCTTAGTCCATAAACAACATTTTCGTAGATAGACATTGGGAATGGATTAGGTTGTT
>ERZ773026.1913-NODE-1913-length-10116-cov-16.531359_pt1 | contig 10116 bp, 8 predicted proteins | sample MGYA00580838_ERZ773026 | MGnify/ENA primary metagenome ERZ773026 (study PRJEB29015, sample SAMEA2738006) | human oral metagenome | biome: human oral; feature: human-associated habitat; material: dental | place: China | collected 2055 ... | reverse complement strand
TCGTACTGAGCCGCGACGCCATCGACCTGGTGCAAAACAGCTTTCCCACCATCCTTGATAATCCCCACGTCGTCTTTGTCGCCTCGTTCGCCCAAGTGCAAAAGCTCTTTCGCAGTGTCTACTATCCAAAAATCCTGACATTTAGCATGCAACTGGCGCAGTTCGTCGAGGCGCTGCACAAATTCACCATCACCTATCCGGTCACGCTAGCAGTTTTCCATACTGATCAATTGGTCATCGCACGGGGCGGAGAAGTCATCACCCAAGCCTGGACCGAGCCGATGCAGCTATGGCGCGGACAAACCGCCGCGCGCGCTGCCAGCTACCTCTTGTGGTCACCGGAGGCACCACTGGCCGCTATCAGCACCAGTATTGCCACGAGCATATAAACCGGGGCAGTCCTCACCAGCTCTTGACAATTGATAAACTGCGCGGTATAACAAGGATAGTTATGCCACGAAAATGCCTCATTCATCGTCCTGCGGTTGAATCTCCTCTGTCAAATCCAAATTTTGTCCAAGCAATACAGGAACGTTTTCCCAGACCAAATGACAAACCCATACTACCGACACAACCCAAAAAACGTCATCTCACTATTCTAGGCGTACAAGAATATCCAGATACCTTGCCCTCATCGAGACTATCTGTCTACCTACCAAAACAGTCAAAAGAGAGCCTCAGACTCAACATAGTTGGCGTTCGTATGTTAGGAGAGTGTGCACTCGCCCTTGTATTCAAAAATCAATATCTGTTGCAAGAAGAAAGACAGCGCTTTTATGAAGCATTTTTCAGGGCGGGGATCGCTCTTCCTTGGCATACACGATTCAAGCCACACGTCACCATTGCCAGGATACCCGGTGGGGTTAGCCGACGAGAAGTAATCAGGTGGACAGAGGATATGCTGCCGACAGACTCAACTGTCGTCGTTGGCGGTATCACGCAGCGCAGCCTCTCAGGTAAAACGTTTGACGAAGCGCCCGTTATCAAATTAATTTTTAGTAATAAAGCTGGCTCTACTTCACGGACTGCCGACCACACAACTCCTCCACCGCGACGAGGCCAACGAAAGAGAGGGCATAGTCGCCGCCACTCTCATCGCTAGCACTACCTCGTTATGAAGTATTGCCATCAATAAAATTCCCGCTACAAAAACGGGAATAAAAATTAAATGAATTGTGAGGCGACCTCTGGTACCGCGGGCCGGACTTGAACCGGCACGAGCGATTGCTCACCAGATTTTGAGTCTAGCGCGTCTACCAATTCCGCCACCGCGGCACGAGAGAACGCCCCAAGCTATCCGGGGGTAATTATACCACGGCCGCCACCACATCAGCAAGAGCCTGAACGCTTTATCTTTCTAGCGTTTTCCCGTATAATAAGAGGTGATGAATCCACATGACGATCAGTTTGGCAGGCGAGTGGGAGCGCCAATCTCGAGTCAACCTCGTCCACTGACGCCGCCACCACGTGATTATTCCGGCTCGCAAGCTGCTGCCGCCAATGTTATTCGTGATCAAATTAATGCTATTTACGGCGGTCGCGGCACCGAATCAACGCCACACACCACACCGGTGGTTCAGCCACGGCCCACGGAGCAGCCACATCCAGAACCGACCGAACGTACCACTGTTACGCCGCCAGAGCGCACGCCAAGCCCGCACGCCCTGAACACCGCGCCACCGGCAGCACAACCGACCCAGCCGATTGCAGCGTCATCTCCCGCTCATCCCGCTCACATCACCGAGTCACCCCAGCCCCAACCAGCGAACAAGTCAACGGACAAGCCCACCGCCGCGCCACCAACCACACAGGCGCAGCCGGCCGCCCCGGCAAAAACTCCCACTCATCAGCCGCAAATCACCGCCGATCAGTGGAAGCAGTATCACAGCTCGTGGCAAAAATACTACCAGATGTACTACGAGCGCTATTATGCCTCGCACCTTGATCAAAAGCAGCAAGAATTTAACCGGCTGGTCAAGTCTGCTCGCGACGCCAACACCGCCGCCGCGCCGGCCATGACCGATATGTTGTCCGCCCAAAGCCCCATCAAGCGCCTCCGTGCCCAGATCCAGCAGACCGTCCGCGACAAGGCCAAAAAAGTCACCAAGTCACGCCACTTCATCCCGGCACTAGCGGGTGTATTGGTGCTGCTAGCGTTCGTCTTTTTGCAGTACAACCGCGTTCTGTTTGGCATCGCCGCTGCCTACACCACCCCGGGCAATGTCGACCCACAAAACATCATCGTCAATCCAGCAAGCAGCGCGGCTGTTGGCCCCGACCCACGGCTGATCATCCCTAAACTCAACGTTGATGTACCGGTCATTTATGGTGTCAACGCGGCCGACCATAACGCTCAAATGAAAGCAATGGAGAAGGGCGCTGCTCACTTCGCGATCGCTGGTGCTAACGCCGTGCCCGGCCAAGTTGGTAATGCCGTCTTCTCGGCGCACTCTTCTAACGATGCCTTCGCTGCCGGTGACTATAAGTTTGTCTTTGCCCAAAACGAAAAGCTCGTCAAAGACGACATCATCTACATGCACTACCAGGGCAAGCGCTACACCTACGCCGTCACCAAGAAAGAAGTCGTCCTGCCAAATGAGGTCAGCCGCATCCAGATCCAGACCGACAAGCCGATACTCACCCTGATCAGCTGCGTGCCGCTCGGCACCGCTGAAAAACGCCTCTTAGTCTTTGCCGAGCAAATCAGCCCCGACCCATCTGGCGCTACCAAATCAACCGAGCCAGTCACCACGCAGTCCGGCGCTATCCCCGGCAAGCCATCGCCAACACTGCTCGAGCGATTATTCGGCGCTAAAGAATAAACGCCAAAGCATAAGGAAATAGATTTGCAATAATAGTTCAAGTTAGCGCTTGATCGTCATGCGCAGCCGCGACATCGTCACCGTGCCGTTATCGGCTCGGCGGAAAGCATACAACCAGTCGCCGTCGTGCGACAGTGACGCGTCAAACCCTTCACTGGCCTCCAGCATCGTCGACTGATTAGCACCGTCGAATTCGCGCATCACCACCTTGCCACCCTCAACACTCCACACGTGATAATCATCCAGCCAATCAAGCGTCGTCCCCGTCGGCAGCGCCGTATCGTGCGACACCGATTGCCGCTCAATGTCATAACTCATAAAACCAGCCCCCGTGCGCATCAAGACAAACCGCCCGGTACCGCTCAGGTCAAGTTCAGTTAGTTGCTCGCCAACGGTGATCGACTTGACGCGGCTCAGTAGCTTTGATGCCGACGAACTCGACCCATCCAATGCCGCACCCATGTGTAGCGTCACTGCTGAGCCAACACCAACCACTAGCACATCTTTATTATCATAGCGCGAAAACTTGATCATCAACGGCGTCGAAGCCTCCGCCTCAGTCTGTCGCCGTACGACCACTGGCTCAGTCCAATCCTTGCGCCAAATGCCCGCCAGCTGCAGCTTGCTCGTACCATTCGTCCCGACGTAGGTAATATAATCCGTGCCATACACCGAGAATGACTGTACATGACTGATCAGCGGCGCAGAAATCGTCGCTGCGTTTAAGTCCGCTCGCCGCAGTTCGCCGCTCGACTGCAGTACATACAGTTCATTGCCACTCTCACCGAGGAAGCGCACGTCTTTTAGCTCCAGCCCGATCACTTTCGCGATATCAACCACTGTCTTGTTCTCGCGGTCGACTTTCAGCCACTGGACCTTCTCGCCTTGGCCTTCGACCACGTAGGTGTGTTTGAGAATGGCGTAGCGATTACCAGAATCCCACTCAACAATCTTAAACGTGTGCGCCGTCGCCTGGCCGCCGTAACCCGCCACCACCGACGTATCCAGCGTCACCTCATTAAACTTTGGCTTATCCGAATCACGCAAATCGCCCCAGACGATCTTCGGTGCATCGGTCGCTTGCATCACGCCCAACATGAACCGCCAATTTGGCGAAAATCGCACCGAGGCCAGCGACGAAAATTCCTTGACTGAACTCACCACCCGCTCACTCGGCACCAGCCGCGCGTACGATAGCCAGGTCAGCGTTCCGGCTTTAACCTCGACGACTTTGCGCCACTCGTCATAGCCATCCAGCCGCATGGAAAATTGATGCTGCCCCTCGGGAAGCATGCCCTTGATATGCGTCTTGCCGAGCTCCATGCCATCGACGGACACCCGTGCGCCTTGCGGCCGCGAATCATACTGCACCAGCGCCCGCTGCTCAACCGTCTGCGTCTTGAGATCCAGCTGATAACCAAGCGTATGAAAAATCAAAATAAATGCCAGCGTACACACCGCCAGTACCATAATGGTATAAATCAGTGTTCTCCGAGCAAGTTCTAGGCCGCGCTTTTGTTTTCGATACATAATGAGAGATTATACCACATTTCGCCCCTTGCAAAAAGCATGTCCTCTTTGTACAATAAAAGATAAGCATTAGGAATACGAGGGGTTCATGAACAAACAAAATATCCATAAAACCGTCCATAAAACTGCCGGCCAAAAATCGACGACGCTCAGTCGCCGTCACGTTGCTGCGCCATCGCACGCCAAGCGTCGCCTGGCCAGCCGTCCCGACGTCACGCGCGACACTACAGTCCCGATGAGCGTTCATGTCAATAAATTTGCACCGAACAAGCCAACCGTCCCGCCGCAACCAACCAGGCATGATCGTCCTGCCGAACCACACCCGACTGTCGTGCGCGCTCAAGCTCGCGCTGCCCAGCAGCCCCATCAGACCACTCGAACCGCAACCCGCCACGTCCCGACCACACCGCCTCATCACTCGACTCGTATCATCCAGCCAAACCAAACTCCAGCCAAGCAGCATCCGGCGACCCTCGCACCCAAGCCAGCCGCCATTCTCAAGCATGAAGCCATCACCGAAGCCCTGCAGCGCGCCACCGCGCCGCAAAAAGCGCCGCGCCGCGCTAAAAAACCAAAGAGTCGCATGGGTCGCTGGCTGCAAATCGCCTCCGTCGGCCTGGCCATCATGTTGATCGGCGGCTATTTTACCTACCTCGGCATGCCTAACATCTCCACCCGCATCGCCGCTATCCAATCTGGTATCAACGCCAAATACCCCGGCTATCGACCGACTGGCTATGCCCTCAGCGGCCCAATTACCTTCAAGAGCGGGGAAGTCCGCATGAAATTTGCCTACGCTGACGGCGGCCAATCCTACACCATCACCCAGCAAAAAAGTTCGCTCAATTCCGCCGCCCTCAAAGAGACCCTGACCGCTGACGGCGGCGACGTCCAAACTACCACCGCGGATGGCCTGACTATTTACAGCACCGACCGGACGGCCAGCTGGATCAATGGCGGTGTCCTCTACCAAATCACTCTCGGCGGGGCGTTGTCAAACGAGCAGGTCACCAAAATCGCCACTAGTTTATAATCACCCCCGTAGCGCCACGGGGGCACTCACGTTTACCAGCGCTGCGGCCTCGTGCTATAATCACCCCATGACTACACGCACTCGTTTCGCACCCTCGCCAACAGGGTTTTTGCATGTTGGCGGCATTCGCACGGCATTATTTGCTTTTCTCGTCGCCCGGCAGGCGGGCGGCCAATTTATCCTGCGCCTCGAAGACACTGACAAGGTCCGCGAAGTTGCCGGCAGCCGCGAACATCTGATCGCTAGCCTCAAGGCGCTGCACCTCGACTACGACGAAGGCCCGGACATTGGCGGGCCACATGGGCCGTACATCCAAAGCCAGCGGCTCGAGCATTACCGTAAGTGGGCACAAAAATTAATCGATGCCGGCCGCGCCTACGCTGATCCCTACACGCCCGAGCAAATCCAAGCATTTCGCGACGCTGCCCAGGCTGAAAAGCGCGCCTTTCGCTACCGCGACCATCGCCCCGACAATCCACCAGATTGGGATGGCACCATGCCGCTACGTTTCAAGGCTGAGCCCAAAAGCTACACCTACCACGACGAGGTCATGGGTGACGTCACTACCAGCCCCGAGGTCGTTGACGACTTCATCCTCATCAAGTCTGACGGCTACCCGACCTACAATTTTGCCCACATCATCGACGACGCCGAGATGAATATCACTCACGTTATTCGCGGCCAAGAATTCATTTCCAGCATGCCAAATTATCTGGCACTCTATGAAGCGCTGGGCTTGCCGCGGCCCATATTCGCCCATCTGCCACACATCATGAACGAGCAGGGTAATAAGAAACTAGGCAAGCGTGACGGCGCCAAAGACGTGCTCGATTATATCCGTGACGGCTATCTGCCAGAGGCGCTGGATAGCTTTATCGCCACCATGGGCTGGAACGATGGCACCGAGCAAGAGACCTTCACCATGGATGAGTTGATCGCTAAGTTCAGCCTCAGCCGCGTGCAGCGCTCCGGCGCTCGCTTTGACGAAAAGCGGCTGCTGTGGACAAATGGACAGTTTATCCGCTCGCTCGCGCTGGATGATTTAGTCGAGCGAGTCAATGATTTTTGGCCAGACAGCGCCGCCGGAGCAGACGAGGAATATCGCCGACGCGTCCTAGCTCTGGCTCAAGACCGATTAAAAACCCTGCGTGATCTCGGTGGGTTTGGCTACTTTTTTGCGGAGCCCGAGATCAACCTGGAACTTATTGACGGCAACAAGCAGCTCAAGAAGTTACCTGAGAGCGAACGGCGCAGGCTGCTAGAGACTGTCCACCACGAGCTCACCACGCTCACCGATTGGACACCAGACACAATTCAAACTCGGCTAAACGAACTGCTAGAAATCACCGGCCAAAAGCCTGGCATTCTCTTTAGCCTCATCCGTATCACCATCACATGGGCGCCGTTCAGTCCGCAGCTCAATGACACGCTAGCACTGATTGGCCGCGAGCGCACGCTGGCGCGGCTTGAGCGGGGAATTACCGCGTTCTCGGCGGGCGTGAGTCTATCATAATTGCTACGCCATAGACACCAACTGGCCAGCACACTGCTCCGTTTACCACCGCATGTCGCTTATGCTATACTAAACCCATGCACATCAAGAATCCTCGCCCAGCCACCGCGGCCCAAAAACCGACGGTAAAATCAGCTAAACTTGAGCCGGCATCACCAAACGCCCCGGCTAAAAAACGCTCGTTTGGGCAGTGGTGCAAGAAGCACTTGTGGGCGATTGTCCTCATCACCGCCTCGCTGGTTATCGCTGGTATTTTCATCGTCGCTATCAATTCTGTCCAGCACGACGGCGGTCTACCGTTTTTCGCCGCCAAGAAAAAGCCAACTAAATTCTACTCACCACTCACCGGCCTCGAGGTTGCTGATGAAGCAGCCACCAAGCAACCCGTCACCGCCGTCATGATTGAGAACAGCCCCGACGCTCGCCCACAGTCCGGCCTATCGAGAGCTGGCATCGTCTACGAGGCCGTCGCCGAGGGTGGCATTACGCGCTTCCTCGCCGTTTATCAGGGCGCCAAGCCCGGCCTCATCGGCCCAGTTCGTAGCCTCCGCCTCTATTACCTCAGCTGGGGCGCACAGTATCAAGCCTCCATCGCCCACGTCGGCGGCAGCCCGAACGCTCTCGATACCGTTCGCAGCGGCAGCTACCGCGACATCGACCAATTCTTTAACGGCGGCAGTTATTGGCGAGTTAGCGACCGCCGTGCCCCACACAATGTCTACACATCCGGTGAGAAACTTGATGCCCTCAACGCCGCTAAAGGCTTCAAAGAGTCATCATTTACCGGCTTCAAGCGCGGTGATGGCAAACCGGCCGAAACACCGAACGCCACTACCATCCAGCTCAATTTTAGCGGCGCCACCTACAACACCGCCTATGCTTATGACAAGGCAACCAACACCTATAAACGCTCGCTAGCTGGCGCGCCGCACGCCGATCGGGAAGGCGGCCAGATCGCCCCACGCGTCGTCATTGCTCTCGAAGCACCGCTCGAGCAACGCGTCGGGCCAGATGGCTACGAGGACACCGTCACCATTGGCTCGGGCAAGGCGACCGTCTTCCAAAACGGTACCGCTACGGCTGCCACCTGGAAGAAAGACAGTCTCACCGCACCGCTCAAACTGCTTGATGAAAATGGTAAAGACTTTACCCTGAATCGCGGCCAAACATGGATCGGCGTCTTTACGCCCGGGCGGGGATCCGTCACGTGGCGATGATAGCTGGCGGCACGTCAATTTGCAGCTTTCGACGATACCACCGGCGCATGTTGTTCGCTTGCACACTGGCCGGGCAGGCAGCCGTAGCGCTCATCGGCGGTGTGATTCTCAGTGTCACCGGCGTCACCTCGTGGAGTCACCCGACGTTCTGGCTAATCACTGGTACGATTTTCATCGTCGGCAGTCTTTTTTCGACCATGTTGATCATCATTGCCGGTCGGCCGCTTGATGATATCTTGACCGCCCTGATTCATAAACGCGGCGAGCGCACCACCACGCCTCTACCAAATCCGAACGCCGAGCAACACGCCAAAACCGGCTTCAAGACCGTCCTTGAACTCATCTACGACGAGCCGGCCCAGCCCGCCCAGCCGCCAAGCCCCGACGCGCTACTGACCCAAGCGCTCAATCACACCAGCTGTGGCATCGTCGTCCTCGATCCCACCAAGCGCATCGTCTCCGCTAACAAGGCCGCACCAATTGCCACTGACGCCGACGGCCAGCCGTATCTGGCGCTAGATTTTCTCAACGAGCAGTCGCTCACAGCCTGGCTCGATGACGCCGACACCCGCCAACTCTCCGCCGAGCGTACCTGGCGCCATGTCGCCACCACCAACGGTGCATTCAAAAAAACTCGCTTCTTTGACATCATCGCCTCCTACCAAAAAGACGCGCCCGGTGAGACCGTCATCGTCCTCATTGACCGCTCAGCCCAGTACCTGCCCGAGGAAGAGGATCTCAACTTCATCTCCTTTGCCGCCCACGAACTCCGCGGCCCGATCACCATCATCCGCGGTTATCTCGACGTCCTCGCCGAGGAGCTGGCCGGCCGACTCAAGGGTGACGAGCCACAGCTGTTAGCACGGCTGACGGTTTCCGCTAACCGCCTATCTGGCTATATCAATAACATCCTCAACGTCGCCAAGTTCGACCGCCACCACCTCAGCATTCACCTCGCCGAGGACTCACTCGCCGACATCTATGGTTCGATCGCCGACGACATGCAGCTGCGCGCATCGACGCAGCACCGCTTGCTCAATATCAGCATCCCCTCTGACTTGCCGACCATCGCCGCCGACCGCTCCAGTATCAGCGAGGTCATCTCCAACCTCATCGACAACGCCATTAAATACAGTTTCGAGGGCGGCACCGTCTCTGTCGGCGCCGAACAAAAAGGCGATTTCATCGAAGTCTCCGTCACCGACAACGGCGTCGGCATGCCACCGAGCGTCGTCAAAAATCTATTTCACAAATTCTACCGCTCGCACCGTAGCCGTGAAACCGTCTCTGGCACCGGCATCGGCCTCTATATCTGCAAGGCCTTTATTGAGAGCCACGGCGGCCACATCACCGCGCGCTCCAAAGAGAACGAAGGCTCGGTCTTTTCGTTTACCGTGCCACTCTACGCTGCCGTCAAGGATAAACTACTCGAGGACGGACAGCTCAATCGCAATCTAATCCGCCAGGGCGGTGGCTGGATAAAAAATCACGCTATGTATCGAGGATAAGAGGAGGGAAGTATGGCGATCAAAACAATCTTGTGCGTGGAGGACGACCGCTTTATCGGCGAGATGTACGTGCGCAGCTTGCAAAAAGCCGGCTACGACGTGACCTGGGTGGTTGATGGTAATGATGGGCTGGTTATGGCCCGGAGTCAGCCGTTTGACTTGATCATCCTTGATTTAATGCTGCCCGAACAGCGCGGCGACCAAATTTTGGACGCTCTGCGCTCTGATGATACTGACCTGATTCCCAACAGTAAAATCCTCATCATGACGAACTTTGAACAAGACGACGCCGCAAAGTCCGCCATCATGAACCGTGTCGACGGCTACCTCATCAAGGCCGACATCACGCCCCGCAAGCTGATCGACGTCGTCAACAAGATGGGCTAGACGCCCCCAGCTAACCATGCTATAATGGCCCGGTAGCTTTGACGCGGCCCTATCGTCTAGCGGTTAGGACACTGGGTTCTCATCCCAGCAACCCGGGTTCGATTCC
>ERZ773026.1912-NODE-1912-length-10118-cov-40.613237_pt1 | contig 10118 bp, 5 predicted proteins | sample MGYA00580838_ERZ773026 | MGnify/ENA primary metagenome ERZ773026 (study PRJEB29015, sample SAMEA2738006) | human oral metagenome | biome: human oral; feature: human-associated habitat; material: dental | place: China | collected 2055 ... | reverse complement strand
GCAGCTCGATTTGGGAATAGTCGGCGGAAACGATGACGCTGCCTTGCGGTGCGGTAAAGGCGCGGCGCACGCGGCGGCCTTCTGCGGTGCGGATGGGGATGTTTTGCAGGTTGGGGTTGTTGCTGGCGAGGCGGCCGGTAATGGCGACGGCTTGGGCGTAGGTGGTATGCACGCGGCCGTCTTTGGGTGAAATCATTTCGGGCAGTTTGTCGGTGTAGGTGGATTTGAGTTTCGCCAGGCTGCGGTTTTGCAGGATGATTTTGGGCAGGGGGTAGTCGGGCGCGAGCTGTTCGAGCACGGCTTCGTTGGTGGAAATGCCGCCTTTGGCGGTTTTTTTCAGGCCTTTGGTGGGGATGCCCATTTTGTCGAACAGGATTTCTTGAAGCTGTTTGGGCGAGTTGAGGTTGAACGGCTGGCCTGCAGCGGCGTAGGCTTCTTGTTCGAGCTTCATCAGCTCTGCACCGAGTTCCTCGCTTTGGCGGGCGAGTTCGGCGCGGTCGATTTGTACACCGTTGCGTTCCATTTCAAACAATACCTGCGCGACGGGCAGCTCCATTTTTTCATACATTTCAAGCTGCTTGGCGTCCATTTGCGCGCGCAGGTGCGCTTCGAGGCGCAGGGCGAAATCGGCATCTTGGGCGGCGTATTCGGTCGCCTGCTCAATGGCGACGTCGGCAAAACCGATTTGCTTCGCGCCTTTGCCGCACAGCGATTCGTAGGTAATGGTTTCCAAGCCGAGCCAGCGTTCGGACAATTCGTCCAAACCGTGTCCGAGATGGCTCTCGATGATGTAGGAAGCGAGCATGGCATCGCCGGCAATGCCGTTCAGGGCGATACCGTAGTTGGCGAAAACGTGTTGGTCGTATTTGAGGTTTTGCCCGATTTTTTTCAGGGCAGGGTTTTCCAAATGCGGTTTCAGACGACCTAATACGTCTTGCAAATCAAGCTGTTCGGGCGCAGCGGTCAGGCTGTGTCCTACGGGGATGTAAACCGCTTCGCCTGCTTGGAACGCGATGCTGATGCCGACCAGCGCGGCGTTCATCGCGTCTAGGGACGTGGTTTCCGTATCAATAGCAACAGGTCTTGGGATTGCATTTTTTGCTATTCTCTTTTTTCTTTTGGTAGAAAGAAAACTATCTTTAAAAGACGTTCTAGCATTTTTTCGCTTTCTCAGACTCGTTAAATGAATTGGATTACGTCCCCCTTTGTGCCGTGCTGCACTTGAAAGCATATTCAGTAGCTTGTTTAGACTTTTATGTGTCGTAATTACACGATAATGTATTGGCACATTAGGAGCAGTAATTTTTTCTTCTACAGATGGCATTTCTGCAAACAGCGCCGCCTGTTCGCCTATCGTATTGCTGCCGAACAAATCGCCGTCCGCCGCTTCGTGCATACGGCTTTCCGCTTCCTTCAGCCAAGTGCGGAAGCCCCAGCGTTTGAAATCGACCGCAAGCTGCGACCATTTCGGCGAAGTGCGGCGCAGGCTTTCGAGGCCGTCTGAAAGCTCGGTGTGCAAGTCCACATCGGTTTTAATCGTCACCAAATCATACGACAGCGGCAGTTGGGGCAGCGCGGCTTGCAGGTTTTCGCCGACCTTGCCCTTGATTTCCGCAGCGTGTTCCATCACACCAGCCAGCGAACCGTAGGCTTCCAGCCACTTCACCGCCGTTTTCGGGCCGCACTTCTCCACGCCCGGCACATTGTCCACCTTGTCGCCCATCAGCGCGAGATAATCGCGGATTTGGTCGGGGCGCACGCCGAATTTTTCCTTCACACCTTCAATGTCCAGCGTTTCGCCGCTCATCGTGTTCACCAGCGTCACGCGCTCGTTCACCAGCTGCGCCATGTCCTTATCGCCGGTGGACACCACCACATTCCAACCTGCTTCGCCTGCCATCGCCGCCAGCGTGCCGATAACGTCGTCCGCTTCGACTTGCGGAATCACCAGTACCGGCCAGCCCATCAACCGCACCAAATCCGGCAAGGCTTCCGCCTGCGGGCGCAAATCGTCCGGCATCGGCGGGCGCGTCGCCTTATAGTCGGGGAACATCTCGTGGCGGAAATTCTTGCCCTTCGCATCAAACACCACCGCGCAATAATCATGCACATAATCCGCCCGCAGCCGGCGCAGCATGTTCAACACGCCGTAAAGCGCACCCGTCGGCGCACCGTCAGGCGCAGTCAATTGCGCCATTGCATGATATGCGCGGTAGAGATAAGAAGAGCCGTCAACGAGGAGAAGGGTGGGTTTGGACATGGTGAACCTGCTTGAAATAAGTGAAAAATAGATGGACGGATTATAAAAGGCCGTCTGAAAAACCGAAACCCGAGTTTTCAGACGGCCTTTCGGTTTATCAGCTTCAAACTACCAGTATTGGAATACCCTTATGTCGTATACAGACTGCATGTTAAAATCCGTATCTTTCCGTAAAACCAAAGGCAACAAAATGCACATGAAAACACTGATTCTTACCTGTCTGACCGTTCTGACACTGTCCGCCTGCGGCACACTGACGGGCATCCCCTCACACGGCGGCGGCAAACGCTTCGCCGTCGAACAAGAACTGGTTGCCGCATCGGCAAGGGCGGCCGCCAAAGACATGGATTTGCGCCCGCTGGCCGGCAGGAGGGTGGCTGTCCACATAGCCGCCATGGGAGACCAGGGGGCGGGCGTACTATCCGGCGGCCGTTATTCGATTGACGCGCTGATACGCGGCGAGTATGCCAACACACCGTCCTCCGTCGCAGAATATGCCTACCCGAACTCCGTTACCACCGCCGTAACCGATGCCGGCGGACTGACAAGCACCACCTCCTCCACCTCGGTTTTGAACGCACCCTCCTCCTCCCGTACACGGCTTCACGGCAACCGCAACAACGGCGGCATAGGCCTTTCCTTCGGCGGAATGGGGAATTACGCCAACGAAACGCTGACCACAAATCCGCGCGACGCCACATTCCTAAGCAACCTGATACAAACCGTATTTTTCCTGCGCGGCATCGAAATCGTGCCGGACGAACTGGCGGATACCGACGTATTCGTGAACGTAGACGTATTCGGCACCATCAGAAGCCGCACGGAACTCCACCTATACAACGCCGAAACCCTCAAGGCGCAAACCAAATTCGAATATTTTGCCGTCGACCGGAGATCGAAACGCATCGTCTCCGAGCCGAAAACATCCGCATACGAAGCATCCTATCGTGAAAACTACGCACTGTGGACAGGCCCGTACAAAATCCAAAAAACCGTCAAACCCGCCGACGGCCTGATGGTGGATTTCTCCGACATCACCCCATACGGCAGCCCCTCCCCCGCAGCCGAAGCGGCAGGAGAAAGACGGGAACGCCAAACAATGGAAGCAGATGCCGATACCGGATTGCCGGCAGATGGCGGAATGCTCCGCAAACACCGGCCGGACCACCGCTGACCCCGAACCCACAACAACCCCACAATAAGGATACACGGATGATTTCAATGAAAAGAGCGACCGCCCTGCTGCTCGCCGTTATTCTGGCAACCGTTTTCATACCGCTGCCCGCAACGGCGCAGCCCCTGATGGCCGACCCTGCCGTCGGCAGACTGACCAACCGAAAAGCCTACGAACCGGGCGGCGAACACTTCTTGTTCGGCCATTCCAGGGGAACGGTGCATAAACGGAAAGGCGGCATCAAAATAAGGCCGGGCGGAACCACCCTGTCCGGCAACATCGAAACGGAAACCGTCTATTTCAACGGCACCTACGGCTACGAAACGAAATTCCACAACCACCACTGGGATGAACACAGCCCGTTTGAGGAGCGCACCTTACGCACTGGAAAAGGCAAAGGCGCAAGCCTGTCCGACGGATTCGGCGCCACCAACTACGTTTACGGCATCACCGCAACAAAAGTCCATCCGGAAGACGGATACGACGGCCCGCAGGGCGGGGGATATATCAAACCGAAAGGCGCGCGCGACATCTACAGCTACAGCGTCATCGGAACAGCCTCGCGCAGCAGGATGACCACGCCGGAAAAAGCCCCCTGCATCAAAGGGGCCGCCTGTCCCGCATCCCCCTTCTTCGACGGCCTTACCCCCGGCTCGGAAACGCACAACGACTATATGCGTTCCCGTAAAACGCTGGATGCAGGCGAAGGAACCGCAGCCGATGCCGCCGTCCGCGCCGCCCATGCCGACAGTGCGGATAACGCGGACATCGGTGCAATAGCCGAAGGCATCGCCAAACAGCGCGAATTTCAGGAAGCCTACGGCACCACCCGCCCCTACGGCTTTACCGCAGGGCAACTGGCCGCCTTCGGCAAGGGCCAAAGCAGCCCCATGGCCGAACTCGCGGCAGGCGGGAACGGCATCTACCTCAAACCCGAATACATCAACGCCTCCATCAACAGCCGTATTCCCGAACCTGTCAGGCAAAAGGCCGGCGAGTTGGCCAATCAGGCGGGCGATGCCTGGCGGTACAACAAAGCCGTCCTGGACAATACGGCCGGCAAGATCAGAAACCAGCTGGGCAGCCAGCTGGACGGAAGCTGGGACAATAGGAAAACCTTCGGTGCAAACGCCGCCGACAAACTGGTCGGCTCGGCCGGGATCATGAAAACCGGCCTGGACGGGCTGGGTGAAACCACCGCCGGAAAGGCGGTCGGTAAGGCCGTAGATAAAGTTACCCCCGATGCCGTGAAGAGGGGTATCGGCAATGCCGCAGACTACGGCAAACGGAGTTTGGACAGTTGGGCGGGCAACGACCTGAACAGGCAGTCCTACGCCAACGCCTTATGGGGCGCGGCCGCCGTCGTGGTGGATAGCAGGCTGCCCGGCAAAGGCAGGGGAAAGGGGCACGGACGGCACGACCTCGACGGACATGCGCGCAGCCATGACGGCCATAACGGCGGGAAGGACGGCGGCCATGCGCACGACCGCGCCGACGCCGACGGCGGAAGCCGTGCGGGAACGAGTCACCGACACAGCCACGATGAGGCGGAAAACGGCGGCTCGGCATCGGGTGCGGCGCATACGTCTACGGGCAGGTCATGGTCGGATGGAACGTTTGAAAGCCCACGCAGGCCGGTGCACAATAGAAATTCGGACAGACCGCGGCAAGAAACGCCAAAACCGGAACGTCCGACTAGGGATAAGCCCGATTCGCCTCCGAGCCGGCCTGATGCGCCCAAACTCGCCGATAAACCCAATAACGCAAAACCTGAAGAACCGAATGGCGGCGCAAGAGACGGGGATAGTTTTGATACAGGTGTACCTAATGTTAAGGCTGCCCCCCTATCGGCTGTAAAAGGAACGCCTCTTGATGTTGATGGTTTACGCCAAAAATTGATACCTCATGTAAAATCAGGTGTAGGTGTAAATAATATTTCTATTGCAGTAGCAAAAGTTACAGTAAATGGAAAGACCGAATATTATTTAAGTGTAAGTGGTTCTTCATGGAAAGGTAATGCACCCGATATAGTCGATATAAACGGTACGAAATATAACGTTGTTCGAACAGATACTGGTTCACTAGGTACAGTTTCCAATAAGGAAAAATCTGGAAATTATAATCATGCTGAAATGAAATTAGGTGATTATATTAATCAGAAGTATAGTGGCACAAATGCTCAGGTAGATGTTGCAGTGCAAAATACATCTAACAGAAATGCTGGGGTATGTAATCTATGTCAAGGTAAAGATGGTGGTACACCATTTAGTAATCTTGGCAGAACGAACCCAAACATGAATATTACCGTTTATCACGGCACAACGGGAGTAAATCCATAATGAATAGCAAAGTTTTATCTTTAATACGTCAGTTAAAAGAAACATCAAACGATGTCATTGGTTATACCGAATATGAGCTAAAGAAGATTGAATCGTTGTACCATGTTACAATACAAGGTCAATTTCGCGAATTTATGCTTCTTGCAGGACGTTGCGATGGTGGCTTAATTGGTGATGACCCTATTATTCTATATAGACCCGCATGGAGTGTTCGATCTCAAATACAATTTCAAATTGGCTTTTTTGGTAGTTTACAAGACGCTGGCGCATATGATTATATGGGCGAATATGCAAAATTATTTTGCTTTTCATGGGAATATGAAACGCAATACTATTATCTAATAACCGATCATGATGATAATTTAGTTTATCATTATAATGAAAATAATGAAACAGTTGAATGCACCAACCTTACTTTTTATGAATATCTTGACGATGTTTATAAACGGTATGTGGAAGAAGATAGCAACAGAAAACAGATTGTCTGCAAAGGTGAATTATTAGAAATTCGCGTTTAGAAAAGTCGAATAGGGTGGGCACTCGTTGCCCACCTTTTGTTATATTTTAAATTCCTTTTCAGGCCGTCTGAAAACCTGCCACAGTGTCAGAATTAAGTATTGCCGTTCAAAATACTTCCAATCGAGTGGCAGGAGCTTGCCCGGCTTGCAGTGGACAAGTAGGAAATACCCCTGTCAGCAATCTTGGCTTAATGAACCCCAATATGAATGTCAATTTTTATCACGGTACAACAGGAGTTAATCCATAATGAGTAGCAAAGTTTTATCTTTAATACGACAGTTTAAAGAAGTATCAAATGATGTCATTGGTTATACAGAACATGAATTAAAAAAAATTGAAGCTCTTTATGAAATTTCAATACAAGGACAATTACGCGAATTTATGCTTCTTGCAGGACGGTGCGATGGTGGTCTGATTGGAGATGACCCTATTATTTTATATAGACCAACATGGAATGTACGTTCACAAATACTGTTTCAACTTCGTCTTTGGGAGAACTTGCAGGAAATTCAGGCATATGATTTCATGGGGAAATATGAAAGCCATACATTTTGTTTTTCTTGTGAATGGGAAACACAATATTATTTCACCATTACCAGTAATACTGATGACCTCGTTTATCACTACGATGAAAATTCTGAAACAGTTGAATGCACCAACCTTACTTTTTATGAATATCTTGACGATGTTTATAAACGGTATGTGGAAGAAGATAGCAACAGAAAACAGATTGTCTGCAAAGGTGAATTATTAGAAATTCGCGTTTAGAAAAGTCGAATAGGGTGGGCACTCGTTGCCCACCTTTTGTTATATTTTAAATTCCTTTTCAGGCCGTCTGAAAACCTGCCACAGTGTCAGAATTTAGCCAAACAGCGCGAATTTCAGGAAGCCTAGACCTTGGGATTGATATTGATATTGTTGTAACACCCAAACAATAAGGAGTTATTATGTTTAAATATCAAGAAAAACTATCTTTTATGGCTTTATTTAGGGACTATGAAATGACCGCGCAGGAATACCTAGATTTTTGCAGAAGCTTCATCGTACGCCTGCAAGATTTTGACGAACGCTTCAAAACTGTTTATTCGTCGGGATTTTCCGCCAAAGACTGCAAATATATCAAGGACGATTTGAGCGATTTTGACGAAGTTGTCTCCAGTCAGCTAGACCAATGCGTAGCGTATATAAATCCCGACCCCGCCAATAAGAAACTGACCCTGCAATCTAGAAATAGAGTTTCTTTTATGCATTCTTTTTCTAATACACATAAGAGTAAAGATAAGATTTCTGTGAGTATTTCGGGTGGGGTATGCAGTCATGCCGCTATTTCCTATACCGGTTTAGGTGGAATATATTTCAATTATTCTAATGATTTGCAAGAGCAGCTTACTTTAAGTGAATTGTTAGATCGTTTGGAGTTTACTGTTAGCGTTGTACCATTACTGTATTCTTCTATTGGATACATATCTTTTTCCAATATAGTTAATGAACTTGATATTGATAAAAAACTTGATGAAATTAAGATTAATTGGATAACCTACACCAACCGTATTGAAATGGCAGAAGTCCTGCCCGATTATGTTTCCTATAAAAAATTGCCGACGGGCGTAATCTTTTGGCTGTCTGATACCAAAATTGCTGCCGACAATATGGAGTATGTGGAAAAAGCTATTGAAGTCAGAAATATTCTTGCCGAGCATGATTTGCTGAAATATAGGGTATAACGGGCATGACTGTCGTGGCCGGATAGGAATCCGCAACAGGCGGTTTGAAGGCGTTTTACCCCACTTCAAACCTCCTTTTTTTGCACCCGGCCTTCCCGCACCCGTGCCGGAAACGGAGGGAGGCCGTCTGAAAGTTTGCCGCGGGGCTGGAATTTCGGCAAACACCCCCATTTAGCGGCCTGTTCCGTTTTATTTTGCCGAAGCCGGCGTTTTCAGACGGCCTCCATCCGATTAACCTCCCCCGAACGAGAAACCGATATGAGCGACAACGTATTACTAAACCTCGGCGATGAGCCGCACTATTCCGACATCCGCCCCGCCGACATCAAGCCCGCGATGCAGGCCGCGATGGCCGAAGCCCGCGCCGCCATCGCCGAAATCAAGGCACAGCCCGAATCATCATGGGCGAACACGGTCGAACGGCTGACCGGCATCACCGAACGCGTCGGCCGCATTTGGGGCGTGGTATCCCATCTCAATTCCGTGGTCGATACCCCCGAACTGCGCGCCGAATACAACGCCCTGATGCCCGAAGTAACCGTCTTCTTTACCGAAATCGGCCAAGACATCGAACTGTACAACCGTTTCAAAGCCATCAAAGCCTCGCCCGAATTCGCCGCTTTGAACGAAGCGCAGAAAACCAAGCTGGAACACGACTTGCGCGACTTCGTGTTGAGCGGTGCGGAACTGCCGCCGGAAAAACAGGCACGGCTGGCCGAATTGCAGACCGAAGGGGCGCAACTGGCCGCCCGGTTTTCGCAAAACGTACTCGACGCAACCGATGCCTTCGCCCTGTATTTCCCTGACGAAGGCCGTCTGAAAGGCCTGACCGACGACGAAAAAGCCATGTTTGCCGCCGCAGCCGAAGCGGAAGGCAAAAGCGGCTACAAAATCGGATTACAGATGCCGCACTATCTGGCCGTGATGAAACACGCCGACGACCGCGAATTGCGCGCCGAAATCTACCGCGCCTACGTTACCCGCGCCAGCGAACTGTCCGACGGCGGAAAATACGACAACACCGCCGACATCACCCGCCGCTTGGAAATCTCGCTGGAAGAAGCGCGGATTTTGGGTTTCGCCAACTACGCCGAACTCTCGTTGGCCACCAAAATGGCCGAATCGCCGCAACAGGTTCTGACCTTTCTGCACGACCTCGCTGCCCGCGCCAAACCGTTCGGCGAAAAAGATCTGGCCGAAGTCCGCGATTTTGCCCGCGAACATCTGGGCCTGAACGAATTGGCGGTATACGACATCACCTATGCCGGCGAAAAACTGCGTGAAGCGAAATACGCTTTCTCCGAAACCGAAGTCAAACGCTACTTCCCCGCCGACAAAGTGCTGGCCGGACTGTTCGCCCAAATCGGCCGCCTCTACGGCGTCAAACTTGCCGAACGCACCGTGCCCGTGTGGCATCCCGACGTGCGCTATTTCGAATTGGAAAAAGACGGCTCGGTCATCGGCGGCGTTTACATGGACTTATACGCGCGCGAAGGCAAACGCGGCGGCGCATGGATGAACGACTACAAAGGCCGCCGCCGCCTGCCCGACGGCACCCTGCAGCTGCCGACCGCCTACCTCGTCTGCAACTTCACCCCGCCCGTCAACGGCAAGCCCGCCTACCTCAGCCACGACGAAATCGTTACCCTCTTCCATGAAACCGGGCACGGCCTGCACCACCTGCTGACCCGCGTGGACGAATTGGGCGTATCCGGCATCAACGGCGTGGAATGGGACGCGGTAGAACTGCCGAGCCAGTTTATGGAAAACTTCGCCTGGGAATACCAAACGCTGGCCGACATGTCGGCACACGAAGAAAGCGGCCGGCCGCTGCCGCGCGAACTGTTCGACAAAATGCTGGCGGCGAAGAACTTCCAAGTCGGCCTGTTCTTGGCGCGGCAAATGGAATTCGGCCTCTTCGACATGCGGATTTACAGCGAAACCGAAGAAGGCCGTCTGAAAAACTGGCCGCAGGTGCTAGACGAAGTACGCGCGGAAGTCGCCGTCATCAAACAGCCCGACTACAACCGCTTCGCCAACAGCTTCGGCCACATCTTCGCCGGCGGCTACTCCGCAGGCTATTACAGCTACGCCTGGGCCGA
>ERZ773026.1909-NODE-1909-length-10126-cov-23.962864_pt1 | contig 10126 bp, 10 predicted proteins | sample MGYA00580838_ERZ773026 | MGnify/ENA primary metagenome ERZ773026 (study PRJEB29015, sample SAMEA2738006) | human oral metagenome | biome: human oral; feature: human-associated habitat; material: dental | place: China | collected 2055 ... | reverse complement strand
CAATGACAAGCTGAATTTTCTTCTCAGACATTATAATCCTTTCATCAGATAGAATTCGTCAAAAAGCTCTTTTCCCTGCTCTTTTTTAGAGAATCTCGGCAATAACTTCAATCTCAATTTTCACGTCTTTGGGCAAGCGAGCCACTTCTACTGCCGAACGCGCTGGAAATGCTTCTGTAAAGGCTGTTTTGTAAACTTCATTAAAGGCCACAAAATCATTGATATCACTCAAGAAGCAAGTAGCCTTGACTACATGGTCAAAATCTGTTCCAGCGGCTTCCAAAATGGCTGAAACATTTTTCAGTACCTGCTGAGTCTGCTCTTCAATAGTTGTCCCAATGATTTCTCCTGTTTCAGGAGACAGAGGAATCTGCCCGCTCGCAAATAAAAGATTGCCTACAATTTTTCCTTGAACATAAGGTCCAATCGCTGCTGGTGCTTTGTCTGTATGAATTGTTTTTGCCATAATTATCACTTCTCCTACTTATTTTTTTCATTATACCATAAAAAGATGGGGGTGGCCATGTTAGTCTTACTCCCATTGACTTTTTCCTTATTTTTATTTATGATAGAAAAACAGAGAAATCAAAACCTAGGTTTTGGACTGGTTCGAAAACTTCCCAGAATAAAAAACTAAGTGCCTTTATATTGTATATAAAATGTCTTGCGCATAGTTTTTTTGCTGTCTCCTCGATTAGGCTGACAGTTAAGAGGTTGGGACCGATTGTCTCAACCTCATTTTTATATAGGCAAAGGAGAACTCATGAAAAGAAAAATCATTATTGACTGTGACCCTGGTATAGATGATAGTCTAGCCCTAATCTATGCCATTCAACATCCCGATCTAGAAGTTGTAGCACTGACCATCGTCGCTGGAAATGTCCCAGTGGACCTTGGTGTTGAAAATGCCTTTAAAATCTTAGAAAGGCTGAATCGGTTAGATATACCGGTCTATGCAGGGGCAGACAAGCCCCTAGTCCGCGACTTCGTTTCAGCTCAAGATACCCACGGTATGGATGGCTTAGGCGAGAGCAGAATCAATCGGACAAGCAATTGTCAGCCCCAGTCTCAGAAAGCCTCTGAATTTCTGGCTACCTATTTCCAGAAGGCTCAGGACACTTCTCTTATCACCTTGGGACCATTGACTAATCTAGCAATGGCTATAAAGCAAAATCCACAAATTGGAAAACATATCAAACGCTTTGTCAGTATGGGCGGCAGCTACAAATCTCATGGCAACTGCTCACCTGTTGCCGAATATAACTACTGGTGTGACCCACACGCCGCTCAATTTGTCTATCAAAAGTTAGGCCGAAAAATCGAGATGGTTGGACTAGATGTCACACGCGCCATCGTCCTCACCCCTAATCTGTTAGAGTACATGCGTTTCCTGCAGCCAGAAGTAGCTGAATTTGTCGGCCGTATCACACGTTTCTACTGGGACTTCCACTGGGAATACGAGCATATCATCGGCTGTGTTATCAATGATCCGCTGGCTATTGCTCATTTTCTGCATGAAGACCTTTGTACGGGCTTTGACTCCTATGTCGAAGTCGTGACCGAAAGCATTGCTCTTGGACAGACCGTGGTTGATGCTTATGACTTCTATCATAAACCAGCCAATGCCTATATTGCAAATCAAGTCAGTCCCTCACTCTTCTTCCGAGACTTCTTAGCTATCCTCCTGAATCAGCCTAAGGAAACGATTGCTCGAGACCTATCATCACTTTTATGAGGAAAATTTTATCATGAAAAAATCCACACCCCTTATCTTAAGCTTATTGTCTATCTGTATTGCTCTTAACTACGTAGGAGCTAATATTGCACTATTTCTGAAATTGCCTATCTATCTAGATACCTTTGGAACGATTCTAGCTAGCTTGACCTTAGGGCCTCTTGCTGGGGCTGGCGTTGCCTTTCTCAGCGCCCTCATTGGCTGGATGACAACCGATATCTTTTCTCTCTACTACTCGCCAGTCGCTATCATCATTGCTCTTTCAGCAGCTTGGTTTTTTAAAGAAAAAGGAAGCTTAAAGCTCAGTCTTCTCTGGAAAACCCTTTTGGTAGCCCTTCCGGGTACCCTATTAGCCTCTGCAATCACTGTCCTGCTCTTCGGAGGCATAACATCCAGCGGATCCAGCCTCATCGTCCAAGCCCTGCGGGGAATGGGAGTCAACCCCGTCCTTAGTATCGTCCTCGTCCAAATACTGACTGATTATGCAGACAAGCTTATCGTTTTAGGTGTCTGCCTAGCTGCTCTCCCTCGAATAAAAGCGGTCAGTCCTAAAATCTTTGCTTAAAACAAAGGTTAATTACCTTAACGAATACATCTTTGGCGCAAAAAAAGCAGCTGAGTAGGATTATTTCCTGCTCAGCTGCTTTTTATCTTATTCCTCTTCTGCTTTCGCTAATGCTTCTCTTTCCAGACGCAGCTTGCGTTTGGGATTAAGTTTATTAAAGAGCTCTTCTAGCTTTTCTGTATTCCAGACGTCAGCTGCAGAGACAAAATTCCCATTTTCATCGCGGAAGGATATTGGTTTATCACCCATTGCAAGCCTCCTTAGTCAACGAATTCAAACTCGAACTTGCCGATGCGGACCAGGTCACCATCCTTGGCTCCACGAGCGCGAAGGGCTTCATCAACTCCCATACCACGAAGCTGACGGGCAAATTTCATGACTGCTTCATCGCGGTCAAAGTTGGTCATATTAAAGAGTTTCTCCAGCTTGTCACCTGACAGCACCCAAGTCGCATCATCATCACGAGAAATTTCAAAGGCTGGTGCTTCTTCGTCAAAGCCATAGTAAGCTTCTTCTTCCATTTCAGACTCATCGTAAAGCAAGAATTCTGGCGTCTTATCCAGTAATTCTGCGGTCGCATCCAAGAGGGTCGCAAGTCCCTGCTTGGTCAGACTGGAAATTGGGAAGATTTGCGGTAAATCCGCAAACTCATCATAATTTGCCGCTAATTTCTCTTTGAATATCTTGAGATTTTCAGCACTATCAGGCATGTCCATCTTATTGGCAACAATAATCTGCGGACGCTCCATGAGACGAAGGTTGTAGGATTCCAACTCTTTATTAATGGCTAGATAGTCCTCATAAGGGTCACGTCCCTCACTTGCTGACATATCGATGACATGCAGGATAACCCGTGTCCGCTCAATATGACGGAGAAACTGGGTTCCAAGACCAACCCCTTGGCTAGCTCCCTCAATAAGCCCCGGTAGATCTGCTACTGCAAAAGACTCTCCAGACTGGGTGCGAACCATGCCTAGATTGGGAACGATGGTCGTGAAATGATAGGCACCAATCTTAGGCTTAGCAGCTGTAATCACGCTAAGCAGAGTAGACTTTCCGACAGATGGAAAACCAACTAATCCAACATCTGCTAGGACCTTGAGCTCAAGCAAAAGCTCCCGCTCTTGACCTGGTTCTCCATTTTCAGAAATCTCAGGTGCAGGATTTTTAGGCGTTGCAAAGCGGATATTTCCACGACCGCCTCGGCCACCACGCGCTACGATGAATTCTTGGCCATTTTCTACCAAGTCCGTCAGCACCTTGCCAGTCTCAGCATCACGAACTGTCGTCCCCTGTGGCACTCGAACAATCAAGTCCTCAGCCCCTCGGCCATGCATGCCCTTGGTCATGCCCTTTTCACCAGACTGAGCCTTGAAGTGGCGATTGTAGCGAAAGTCCATTAGGGTACGCAGGCCTTCGTCCACGACAAAAACCACATTACCGCCTCGGCCACCATCGCCTCCCCAAGGACCGCCGTTAGGAACATACTTTTCACGGCGAAAGGCAACCATGCCATCACCACCATTACCAGCCTTAACTTGAATCTTGGCTGTATCTAAAAACATACTCATTCTTTATCTACCTTCTCTTAACTTTCACTTTCATATTCCTAAAAAAAACGCTGAAAGAGCGTTTCGGATTTAAAATTATCTCAAAATAGCGCTGATTGCACTAGCAATTATGGCTCCGACTGTTACTACAATCATGATAACCACAACGACCATTGTTAATTTTTCAAATCCTGTTTTTTTGCGTTTTCCTTCATCTCCAAAAGCCACAATAATTACCTCTTATATTTTTATAGACTTATTCTAACATGATTGATAGTATTTTTCAAATGCTAGTCGCTTCAAATAAAAAAAGAAAGAAGAAAGGGATAAAAATGATAAACCTTATCTTCTTTCAGATTATTTTGATCACTTAAAAACTAACTTCTTATTTTTTAAGCCATCAATTATTGTTTATTTTTCTTTCTTAAGACTACAAATACACCACCAAGAATAACCAAAATTGAGACTCCAGCTGCTGAAAACCAGATAGCCGCTTGCTCACCAGTCTTTGGCAAGGTTGGTTTATTGTCAGATTTCTTGGTTTCTGTTGTTTTTGGATCTTGTTTATTTGACCCCTTTGGATCTTCTACCTTTGGATCTTCTACCTTTGGATCTTCTACCTTTGGATCTGGCGTTTTATTACCAGGAACATTCGGATCGCCTCCACCAGGATTGCTTGGTTTATCCTTTCCAGGCTCTCCTGGGTTTGATGGAACAGTTGCCAGATCATAGGTATTAATTAAGTCATAACCTTCAACTTTTGAACTATAGTTTACAATGGCATCTTCACCAATTGTATAGGTAATTTTTTGACCATTTTCATCATTTACTGGAAGACCACTAAATGTGTAGTTCCAGCCATCAGCTTCACTGACAACTTTAGATGCTACTACTTGATTGTTAGCATATAGATTAACTGTAATGCTCTGTGGACGAGTCATGTTTGTATCATTAACCCATGTTTTATGACCTGATACAGAGGTTACTGGTTTGTATGTATTGGTAAAAGTCGCGTCTCCATCATAAGAAACTGAACCAAATTTTTCACCCAATACATCAACAACTTTAACTGTTACTTTAACTTCTTTAGAATCATAAGTGTAGCCATCTTCCTGGCCTGGAATTTCTTTAATTACATAGTTGAATGTACCAGCTTGTCTATAGTTGATTGCTGCGAAATTAATAGAACCATCAGCTTCATTTGTAGCTGTCTGTAAAAGTTGCCCCTTATCATCATAAAGTCCAAAACTAAATTGTCCCTTAGTCAATTCTTTACCGACCAGAGTTTTTTGAGCCTTGATTACAATATCTTTTGAGCGTTCGGCACTTCCATCACCCGAACCAGCTTCCAATCTAAGTGAGCGATTGATTGTTCGTTCTCCTGGGAAGTTTGTAGCTGACCAAGATAATTTATTATTTACTGTATCACCTATTTTAGTTCCTGGCGCTACACGAGTTGAGTATTCAATATACATTGGCCAATTGTAATTATCACCAAAGTTGATTGTGAAGCCATTTACGTCGCCATTTGCATTTTTAGAAAGAACTGCTTTCTTTGTAAAATTGTCAAGAACAGGTAGAGGTAAAAGATCGGCTTCGTTACGAATTCCCCCTTGAACTGGTGCATAGCGCACAGCACGTAAACTTCCTGGAACAAGAGTTAAGCCATCACCAAAATTATCAGAAATAACCATTCCGCGAAGCACGTCTTGTCGAGCGTTTAAGATAATACGCCATTTAACAACACTTGGGTCTGATTTATCTTGGTAACCATATTTCATCTCGTAATCACCAGCTTGACCATTATCCTTTTTATATTGGAAAGAAAAGTCAGTTTGACCAAAACGGAATGAAACAGGGCCAGACTCTTTGACTGTGTCATTATTTAATCGAACATTGAAATTTAGAGACATTCTCTTATTTTCAGGCAAACGAGAGAAGTAATCACTGAAAGTTACTGTCACCGTCTGATTGTTCGGATCTACTTGAGCGGTACCAACAACTTCACCCTTATCATTCTTGACATCAATGACATTAAAATTTAAAACTGTAATAAGAGTTAACTCTTGAGGCAGCTTCATAGTTAGGGTATCACCGCTATTGATAGCTTGTGAATCCGGAAAAGTAATGTCACTTGTCACAGCTAAGGTCTCATTTGTCGTAACTGTTGTATCGCTAGTTAAAGGACTACCATTTTTAGTAATAGTAACATTGTTTGTATAGTCAGTAACTTCAGCCGCTTGAGCCGATTTTGTTACACCAAGACCAAAAACAATAGCCGACAACAAAATAAAGAATTTAAGAACAAGATTATTTTTTTCTTTCATTTATTATTCCCTCCTTCATATTTCATTATACCTAAAATACAGAAAATTAGGAACTGTTTTTATAGAAAAATAACAAAAAAATCAGTTATAGTACAAGATATATATGTAAATTGATTCATTTCATACAAAAAAGTAGCAAAATCAATGCTACTTCTTTGTTTTTATAGTTAGTTATTCAATACCAATTTCCGCACGAACAACATCTGCAATCGTATCAACATAGAAATCAACTTCCTCATGGCTTGGAGCTTCTGCCATTACGCGAAGTAATGGTTCAGTTCCACTTGGACGAACTAAAATCCGTCCATTTCCTGCCATTTTTGCTTCCATTTCTTCGATGATTGATTTGATAGCAGGGACTTCCATCGCCTTATCCTTCATGCTATTTTCCACTCGAATATTGACTAATTTCTGAGGATAAATAGTTACTTCGGATGCAAGTTCTGATAATTTTTTACCTGTCTCTTTCATGATTTTAGTCAATTGTACAGCAGTTAACTGGCCGTCACCTGTTGTATTATAGTCCATGATAATCACATGCCCAGACTGTTCTCCGCCAAGATTATAGCCAGATTGGCGCATCTCTTCTACTACGTAACGGTCTCCGACAGCTGTTACAACCTTTTGAATTCCTTCTCGATCTAATGCCTTATGGAAACCAAGGTTTGACATAACTGTAGTCACAATAGTATTTTGAGCCAACTGACCCTTTTCAGATAGATACTTACCAATGATGTACATAATCTTATCACCATCAACCAGCTCACCATTCTCATCCACAGCAATCAGACGATCGCTATCTCCATCAAAAGCTAAACCAATAGCAGCGCCTGATTCTCTTACAATCTCTTGCAAAGCTTCAGGATGAGTCGAACCAACATTCAAGTTAATATTGAGACCATCTGGGTTTTCTCCAATAACAGTCAATTGAGCGCCTAAATCAGCAAAAATCTGACGGGCACTTGTTGAAGCTGCACCATTAGCCGTGTCTAGAGCAACATGCATTCCTTCTAACTCTAAACCAGTTGAAACTAGGTATTGTTGATACTTGCGTAGTCCTTCTGGATAGTCAACAAGAGTTCCAAGTCCCTCAGCACTTGGACGTGGCAAAGTATCTTCAGTCGCATCAAGCAGTGCTTCAATTTCTAGTTCTCGATCATCATCCAACTTGTAGCCGTCACCACCAAAGAACTTGATACCATTATCCAGTGCTGGGTTGTGGCTGGCAGAAATCATAACTCCGGCGCTTGCTTTTTCTGACTTAACCAAATAAGCAACACCTGGTGTTGCAATAACTCCAAGTTTATAAACATGAATACCAACTGATAAAAGACCTGCAATCAAGGCGCTTTCTAACATTTCTCCTGAAATCCGAGTATCACGTCCAACGAAGACCTTAGGCACTTCACTTTCGTGCTGACTCAGAACGTAACCGCCAAAACGACCTAATTTAAAGGCCAATTCAGGCGTCAATTCCACATTTGCTTCTCCGCGAACACCATCGGTTCCAAAATATTTTCCCATTATTCTATTATTCCTTTCAGGTTATAAACTGTTTTATTAATGATTAGAAGAGCTCGTAGAAGTTGAGCTTGTACTTGTCGAAGATGAACCTGATGTCTTAGTCATAATCTTCACTGTCGTTTCATAAGGACTAATGACACTTGGTATTGCAGTCCCAGTACTGTCTACAGCTCTCAAAGTTGCAACGCCTGTATAATTACCACTAATGACGTCACTCTCTGGTAAGACTGCTTCTACATGGTCAATTCTTTCCATGTAATCCTCATCAGTAAAGACGGTAACCTTCGAATCACCGAAGTTGACACTTGAAATTGAAACTCCTTGAGCAACCTGACTTTCTGTGATAGTAGTCTGTACAGGAAATGTCTTACTCACGCGCTTACCTACTTTTACAGTGATTTTATCAGGATTTACTGTTGCTGTCAGGCCACTAGGTAGATTATTAATGCTTAGTTTCACCTCTGAGATACCAGTCTTAACATTGGTCAGATCAGCTACTATTTTGAATTTACGAGTACTTTCCTGCATTTCACTGGCCAAGGTCAAGCGATTTGATCCCGTCAAACTAACTGTTACTTCGGAAGAGAAACCACTTATGAAATATTCATCGCTGTCGTATTTCACGTCAATTGGAACATTTGTAATTGTATTAGTGTATGTTTCAGACTTATTTAAGCGAATGTTGGCATTGTTTTGGAAATTGTTTGACGTTGCATAAACAAATAAGACCAGAGCAAAAAAGATAGAGGAGAGGATATACCAGATTTTTTTATAGTTTTTCATTTTCTATGCCCTCCCAGTATACGCTGATGCCAACCTTTTTTATCAGGTTGATCAGGAGCCAAAACCTTACGAAGCTCCTCTTCAAATTCCTGCAGAGACAAATCATGCTTGAAGACACCATTGTGAGTGATAGAAATACCTCCCGTTTCCTCCGATACAATGAATGTAAAAGCATCAGAAACCTCAGATAGGCCGATTGCAGCCCGGTGACGAGTACCAAATTCCTTGGAAATCCTTGAATTTTCTGTGAGAGGAAGATAAGCACATGATACAGCAATCTTATTATCTCTGATAATGACTGCACCATCGTGCAAAGGAGTATTGGGGATAAAGATATTAATCAGTAATTCACCTGATACATCCGCATCCAAGGGAATTCCAGTCGAAATATATTCTTGCAAGGTTCTGCTACCTTGAATCGCAACCAAGGCCCCAATTTTACGAGGGCTCATATACTCGACAGCTTTGACAAAAGCTTGAATAAGCTTTTCTTCCGAGCTTATAGGAGTTGCTGAAAAAAGATCAGTTGCTCTACCTAAGCGTTCGAGTCCTGTTCGAATTTCTGGAGTAAAAATTACTACTGCCGCAATGACCCCATAAGTAATAACTTGATTAATCAGCCAAGAGATCGTTGTTAAGCCTAAAAAATTTGCAATAATTTGTCCTAAAACAAAGAGAAAAACTCCACGCAGGAGAATCATAATTTTTGTTCCTGCAACAGCCTTAGTAAAGAAATATAAGATCCAAGCCACCAAAGCAATATCAATGATATTAATCAAAATACTCCAGGGGCTGCCAAACAAACTGGACCAGTACTGGAGATTAGACAATTGTTGAAAATTCATAATCAATCCACCCTATCAAAGAAAACGTTCTTTTCCATTATATCACTTTTAGTAGTTTTTTTCTGTAATCAAATTTACTTTTTATGATAAAATAATTCTTATGAAGATAAATACACTTTTAGGCCTCCTGGCAGGTAAATCCTCCCACTTTATCCTCAGCAAAATGGGACGTGGATCTACTCTTCCTGGAAAAATTGCCTTAACCTTTGACAAAAACATTTTACAAAACTTAGCTAATAACTATGAAGTCGTAGTTATTACTGGAACCAACGGAAAGACACTGACCACAGCTTTGACAGTGGGCATTCTCAAGGAAGCATTCGGAGAAGTTGTTACTAATACCAGTGGTGCCAACATGATTACGGGAATTACTACAACCTTCCTGACCGCTAAAAAAGGCAAATCTGGCAAGAATATAGCTGTGCTGGAAATAGATGAAGCCAGCCTATCTCGGATTTGTGACTATATCAAGCCCAGCCTCTTCGTCTTTACCAATATTTTCAGAGACCAGATGGACCGCTACGGGGAGATCTACACGACCTACCAGATGATTTTGGATGCTGCAGCAAAAGTTCCTGAAGCGACAGTGCTAATGAATGGGGACAGCCCTCTCTTTAACTCTGTTAGCCTGAAGAATCCTGTCCGCTACTATGGATTTGACACTAAAAAAAGCCAGGCTCAGCTGGCTCACTATAATACTGAAGGCATCCTCTGTCCCAAGTGCGAGCATATCCTCAAGTACGAGCTCAACACCTATGCCAATCTGGGAGCTTATATCTGTGAGGACTGTGGCTTCA
>ERZ773026.1908-NODE-1908-length-10127-cov-16.758936_pt1 | contig 10127 bp, 10 predicted proteins | sample MGYA00580838_ERZ773026 | MGnify/ENA primary metagenome ERZ773026 (study PRJEB29015, sample SAMEA2738006) | human oral metagenome | biome: human oral; feature: human-associated habitat; material: dental | place: China | collected 2055 ... | reverse complement strand
TTCGTGGCGGCTATCGTCGGCAAAGTTATGTAATTTGAGGGGTAAATTGTGGAGAGAATTTTGACACAATTTGCGAGTACCGAAGCGTACGCGGCCGAAAAGGCTGACCTGTTCAGTTCGCTGGGCATTGACTGGAAGCTGCTGATTTTACAAACGGTGGCGTTCTTGATCTTGCTGGTGATTCTACGCAAGTGGGTGTATCCACCGCTGGCAGTGATGCTCGACAAGCGCGAAAAAGACATGCGCACAGCCGAAAAGGCAGCGCAGTCGGCGCGCGACAACGCCGATAAAGCCGAAAAAATGACCAACGAGTTGATGCGAAAAGCTCGGGCGGAGGCCAGTGATATCGTGGCGGCAGCGCGCGAGGAAGCAGCCTCGGTCGTCGAGCAGGCCGCCGCTAAGGCGACTGCCAAGTCTGAGACCATCGTTAGCGCGGCACAGGCGGAAATTGCTAAGGAAGTTGAGCAGGCTAAGAAAGCATTGCACAATGAAACGCTGGAATTGGTGGCCGAGGCGACTGGCAAGGTTTTGCACGAGAAAGTTGATGCTAAGACAGACGCCACGCTGATCGCGACTGCGGTCAAGGAGGTTGCCTGATCATGGCGCGGACGCTTCGGCGAAAGTTGGCACGACACGCGGCCGAGCGGTTGCTCAAGGGCGACGCAGCAGTGATTGATGAGCTAGCGGCGCTGATCGTCCACGAGCGGCGCGAGCGAGAGGTTGATCTGTTGGTGCAGGATATTGAGGCGAAATTGGCTGAGCGCGGGATGATTGTGGCGACGGTGGAAAGCGCAACACCGCTGGACGCGGCGACAAAGGATGCGATTAAACGACTACTATCATCTAACTCGGGCATGGAGTCGCTGACATCTGTGGAGGGTCGCTCTGCAGCCCGAGCGTCCAGAAAGGACGCCCGGAGCGAAGCCCGCGCACCCGAAACAGATGGTAGCGACCGCGCTGCTCAGCACGTCGAACGTCCTGATACGGAAGCCTCGAGCGACCGCATCGCTCAGGTGCACCTGCGCGAAATCATCCGTTCCGAGCTGATCGGCGGGGTGAAGATTACCACGCCGACTCAAGTGATGGACGCGACAATTGCCAAGAAATTAAATGACTTGCGGGCGAAGAAAATCTAGGAGGAAAAATGAGTAAGATTGATGTGACAGAACTAGCCAAAAGCCTGCGGGAAAAAATTGCGCAGCTGGAGGCGACGGAAGGACTAGAGGATGCTGGTGTGGTCATCCGCGTTGGCGACGGCGTGGCGTGGGTGCACGGCCTCAGTAAAGCCGGCTACAGCGAAGTGCTAGAAATTGAGACTGATGGCGGCACAGTGGAGGCGTTCGCACTGAACTTAATGGAAGATGAAATCGGTGCGGTGATCCTCGGTGGCGAAGAAAAAGTCAAGGCTGGCGCCAGCGTTCGCCGCAAGGGTGCGGTGCTGGATGTGCCGGTTGGCGAGGAACTGCTCGGCCGGGTGGTTGACCCGCTTGGTCGGCCGCTCGATGGTGGACCAGCTATCAAGACAAAGAAACGTGGGCTGATTGAACGCCCAGCCATCGGCGTGATGGGCCGCAAGTCGGTGCACGAGCCGCTGATGACTGGTATCATGTCAATCGACGCCATGTTCCCAATCGGTCGCGGGCAGCGCGAGCTGATCATTGGTGACCGTCAGACGGGAAAGACGGCCATTGCCATCGACACCATGATCAACCAGGCGCGGCAAAAGACTGGCGTGGTCAACGTCTACGTGGCGATTGGACAGAAATTATCAAAGATTGCCAGGCTGGTTGACCGCCTGAAAGAAGAAGGCGTGATGGAGCAAACCATCGTGGTGGCGACCAGCCCGTCAGACGCGGCTTCCCTGTTGTACCTGGCGCCATATGCTGGTACAGCCATGGGTGAATATTTCCGCGACAACGGCGGCCACGCGCTGATGATTTATGACGATTTGACCAAGCACGCCGTGGCCTACCGCCAGATGTCATTGCTGCTACGCCGTCCACCAGGACGCGAGGCTTATCCTGGTGATGTGTTCTATCTACACTCTCGCCTGCTGGAGCGTTCAGCCAAGTTGTCAGACGAATTGGGCGCTGGTTCACTGACTGCCCTGCCGATCATCGAGACGCAGGCTGGCGACATCTCGGCGTACATCCCGACCAACGTGATTTCCATCACCGACGGTCAGATTTTCCTGGAAACCGATCTGTTCTATCAGGGTATTCGCCCAGCCATCTCTGCTGGTCTATCAGTTTCCCGCGTCGGTGGCGCCGCTCAGACCAAGGCGGTCAAGTCAGTCGGCGGTAACTTGAAGCTCGGCCTTTCACAGTTCCGTGAATTGGCGTCATTTGCGCAGTTTGGCTCAGACTTGGATGATGCGACCAAGGCGCAAATTGACCGTGGTCAGCGCTTGACTGAGCTGCTCAAGCAGCCGCAGTACCAGCCGATGAGCGTTTGGGAACAATTTGTCAGCATCCATGCGGTAACCAGCGGCGCCTTTGATAGTGTGCCGGTCGCTAAGATTAAGGAAGCGCAGGCCGGCCTGCTAACGTATCTCTGGAACAATGCCAAGGACGCCATGCGCGAGCTAAACAAGGGTGCCAAGCCAACTGACGAGCAACTCCAGGTCATCGACGAGGCAACCCAAGTAGCGGCGAAAGGGTTTGAGGAGTAATCCATGCCGAGTACTCGTGCGCTGAAAAATCGCATTCGCTCGGTGGACTCGACCAAGCAGATCACCAAGGCGATGCAGTTGGTGGCCGCCAGCAAGATGCGCCGCGCTCAAGAGGCGGATAAGGCTTCGGCTCCCTACACCATGGCGGCGGAGGAGCTGCTGAGCTATCTGGCGAGTCAAGGCGCGACGGATAATCACCCACTGTTTAAGCGCCGCAAAATTACCAAGCGCTTGATCATCGTCATCGCTAGCGACAAGGGTCTGGCCGGCGCGTATAACACCAATGTCCTGAAGAAATATCTGGAGCTACTGAAGCGTGATGACGAACGTGGCATCGAGAATCTAACCTTGACAATTGGGCGTCGGGCGGCGCAGTTTGGCTCGCGCCTGAAGGATACGAAGATTATCGGTACGTACGAGGATCTGCCAGATCAGCCGTCGGGACTGACCTTTCATACGATCTTGAACACCGCCATCAGTATGTTTGAGAATGGTGAGGTTGACGCAGTAACGTTGGTGTACACGCGATTTGTCAATAGCATGGTGCAGACGGCGGAGCTGTCGCGCTTGCTGCCGGCGGGCACTAAAGCCTTAATTGATCCGAGCGAGGTCTCGAATACGGTTTCTGATGCCAAGTACGAGCCGAGCATCCCGGAAGTGCTGGACGCCGTGGCGAACCGTTTGACGGGTGCACGATTATTGCAAGCGTTGCTGGACGCTCGCGCCAGTGAGCACTCTATGCGGATGATGGCTATGAAGAACGCGACGGATAATGCGTCTGACCTGGTGGATGATCTGACCTTGGCGATGAACAAAGCCCGCCAGGGGGCGATCACTCAGGAGTTGGCAGAAATTTCCGGCGGCGTGGAGGCGATGGAACAATGAGCGTGTATTTTGCTTGCTACGATGAAGATCAGCTCTCAGGAAAAGTATCCTTGCGCACTGAAGCTATCCAGCGAACTAAACGGGGTATTTTGGATAAAAATTTAATAATTGATAGGATCATTACTTCACCGCTTCTTGTTGCAAGGGCTGCCGCTAAGGAAATAGCTCAAACGGCTGGATCCGATGATGTACAAATTAGTGTTGATGAGCGATGGCTGGATTTTGATATCGACGCACTAATGTACTGGTTGAGAAATGGGTGGCACGGTAAATCCCCGAGACCAGAGCGTGAGCTCAGGCCGCTAGATAAGATATTAACAACTATCGCATCTGCTTATGAGGATGTAGTTCGTTTTCCCGGAGTTACTCTCATCATTAGCAATAGTGAGGTATATAAATTTTTGCAAGCATATATACAGAGATTATCTATTGATGAAGTGGCATCGCTAAAAGGTATTAAGAATGGCGAGATAATCGAGATAGTAAAAGGAGGAATTGATGAGTAAAACACTAGGAAAAATTATTCAAATCGTTGGCGTGGTGGTCGATGTGGAGTTTCCGCAGGGCGTTAAGCTGCCGGCAATTTATGATGCGTTGCATGTCAAGAATGACAAAGAGACGCTGGTGTTGGAGGTAGCACAGCACCTCGACGAACACACCGTGCGGACAATTGCCCTGTCGTCGACTGACGGCTTGGCTCGCGGTGCGGAAGTGGTGGCGACCGGTGCGCCGATTTCTGTGCCAGTGGGTGCTGAGACCCAGGGGCGCATGTTTAACGTGGTTGGTGAAGCGATTGACGAGAAACCGCAGCCAAAGGGCAAAACCGCGCCAATTCACCGCCCTGCTCCGGATCTGTCTGAGCAGTCGAACAAGACGGAGATTTTGGAAACTGGAATTAAGGTTGTCGACCTGATCGCACCGCTGGCCAAAGGTGGTAAAGCTGGTCTGTTCGCCGGTGCTGGTGTCGGTAAAACCGTTTTGATCACCGAGCTGATCAATAACATCGCTAAGTTCCACTCTGGTAACTCGGTCTTTGCCGGCGTTGGTGAGCGTACTCGCGAAGGAAATGACTTGTACTACGAAATGGAAGAAGCCGGCGTGCTGGACAAGACTTCGCTGGTGTTTGGTCAGATGAACGAGCCACCTGGAGCACGTCTGCGTGTGGCTTTGTCAGGTTTGGCGATGGCTGAAGCCTTTCGTGACGAAGGTAAGGACGTACTGCTGTTTATTGACAATATTTACCGCTACACCCAGGCTGGTGCTGAGGTGTCGGCACTGCTTGGTCGTTTGCCAAGCGCGGTGGGTTACCAACCAAACTTGCAGCAAGAAATGGGTGCCCTGCAGGAGCGCATTACTTCGACGAAAAAGGGTTCGATTACCTCTGTTCAAGCGGTGTACGTGCCGGCCGACGACTTGACCGACCCAGCGCCAGCGACGACCTTCGCTCACTTGGACGCGACTATCGTGATGAACCGTGCCTTGACGGAAATTGGTATTTACCCTGCTGTCGATGTGCTGGACTCCAGTTCTAATTCACTTGATCCAGAAATTGTCGGTGAGGAACATTACCGGGTGGCACGCGAAGTCCAGCGAGTGCTGCAGCAGTACAAAGAATTGCAGGACATCATCGCCATCCTCGGTATGGAGGAATTGTCAGACGATCAGAAGCAGATCGTTGCTCGGGCGCGCCGCATTCAGCGCTTCCTGGCGCAGCCATTCCACGTGGCTGAGAAATTTACTGGCAATCCAGGCGTGTACGTCAAGTTAGAGGACACCATTCGCGACGCTGCCGATATCTTGGCTGGTAAATACGACGACAAGCCAGAAAGCTGGTTCTACATGGTGCAAGGCACCTTGGCTGACCAGGTAGCTCGTGATGCTGAAAATGAAAAGCAAACGAAGGCGAAGAAGGACTAGTTAGATGAATTTGAAGCTAGTAACGCTCGGTGGTGTCAAGCTAGATGAAGCGGTCTACTCGGTAACTATCCCGACGATTGACGGTGAAATCTCGGTGTTGCCGAGCCACGAGCCGCTGGTGACAGTGGCCAAGGACGGCGTGATCACCGTGCGCCGGCGCCAAGAAGATCCTGACAATCAATTAGAATATTTCGCAATTTCTGGTGGTGTGGTGAAAATTGATTATTCATCGGTGCAGATCCTGGTGGACGAGGCGGATCATGGCGACGACATTATCGAGGCGGAGACGCAGGCAGCACTAGAGCGCGCCATCAAAGCTCGCGACGAGGCCGGCGACCAAGTCGAGCGCGAGAAAGCCAAACAGCTCATTGACCGGCATATGGTGCGGCTGAAGGTAGCGGACTTGCATCGGCGTAAGCGACGACGCTAGGTTTGAAATGTAAGAAAATAAGATCTCCCGATGATAGGAGATCTTATTCTTATATCGAGCCAGGTGAGGATTGGAAGGTATTATTCTAATCGTTTACAGACCTGCCAACAAATCATTAGTGATATGGTATATATTATTTTGTTGCTTTTTTGATAATGCGCCAGCAACTAGCGATAAGTATGGGTCAAAAAAATATGTCTTAATACACTCACTACTTGGCATTGAAGTAATATAATCAGGTAATGTTCCCATATACCAATCCATATCATCAATAATGCCGCGACAGCTTTTGTCGAAATAAGAGGAAGTAAGGTCTATTGCTCGCACGTCCCCTGTCTTTGTATGAAATGCGGTATTTTTAATTTGTGCGTCACCGTGGGCAACTCCTGATTTATGTAGTTTCGCGAGTGTTGTTGCTCCTATGAGTAGGACGCGTTGTATTTTTTCAGGATCATCTGTACGATCCGTAATTGTGTCACAACTTACGACATCACCCTCAAACATTGATATTGTATGTATAGAATTCCTGTCTGGTAGAAATCCCAGCGGCTGATATGGCCTAATGTACCCTTCACTAGTAAGCCGCTGTGTAATACAGAATTCCGAGAGCGCAGAGGCGGCATTGCAGTGAGGCTTAAGAGCTACAGGTATGTCCGTATTACCTGTTGATATCTTTCCGAATCTGACACCACTCGTGGTGTCATGTCGTCCTATAGAATACTCTTCAATGGGAGTAAATGTCAATTTTTGACCACAGCTGACATTACTTAGCGGTGTATCATATGCTACAAGGAGTTGTCCGTTAGGCGTATTCTCTATCGCTGTACGCAGTTTTCGCTTTGGTTGACTTTGAGGGAGTGTGTCGTATACGCGTATCTCTGAAGGTAACATTATCACATTATATCATAATATTTGTATTTTTCAAGTATCTGGCGGACGTCGTCGGTGCTGGTGGTGTGCATCAACTGTTCGCGCAGTTCCTTGGCGCCGTCGAAGTCGCGGATGTAGATTTTGAAGAAGCGTTTGAGGGTTTCGTAGGGGCGGCCGAGGGTTGGTCGGTAGTGGTCGAAGAGGTCGAGGTGGTAATGTAATAAGGCGATTAGTTCAGATTTGTGATGGGCAGCTAACCCATCCTCCGCCTCGGAGTACTCTTTACGGGTGGCTTCGCCAGCCCGTGGCGTTCGGCTGACGGGGCTTGACGCGCCCGTCACAGCCTCCTCGACCGAGGATAGGTTAGCTGCCCTCCTAAAGCAAAACGGATCGCTGAAAATTCCCCGCCCGATCATGATGCCGTTGACGCCGGGATGTTGACGGACTAGCTCTAGACCATGGGCTCGGTCGCGGATGTCGCCGTTGATAGTCAAGAGAGTTTGCGGGGCGATTTTATCACGCAGTTTGACAATGTCGTCGATGAGCTCGTAGTGCGCTGGGACTTTACTCATCTCCTTTTTGGTGCGTAAATGAATTGTCAGATTGACGATATCTTGCTGTAAAATAGTCGTTAGCCACTCTCGCCATTCATCGACATGGGTATAGCCCAGCCTGGTTTTGACACTGACGGGCAACCTGGCAGTTTTGGCGGCGGCGATAGCAGCAACCGCGACGTCGGGTCGGCGGATCAGTGCCGCGCCACCTGATTTGATGGCGGATTTGGCGGGACAACCCATGTTGATGTCAATGCCGTCAAAGCCCAATTGAGCGCAGTGGGCAGCAAATTGCTCCATATCGCCTGGTTCACCGCCCCAGATTTGGGTGACTAGTGGATGCTCATCGTCAGTTTTGACCAGCCGCCCGGCGATGGCCTTGTCACCAGCGTGCACCCAACCGGTGGCATTGGCGAATTCGGTGAAAAACACGTCGGGCGCGCCCGCCTTTTTCACGACATGGCGAAACACCACGTCAGTGACGGCTTCCATGGGCGCCAAGATGAAAAATGGCTGCGGCAGATTGTCCCAACATGTCATATTTATGTTGTCAGTCCTTTGCTAAACAATATACTTTCCGCGATAAATAGACGTAGCGCCTCCAGCTCGCCGCGAACCTGTGCTCGTTCCAGATAGGTATAGTACGCTCGTTTGCGCTCTTTGGTGACGAGGGGCGGCACCAACCCCAGTTGCAGGGCCTGGACAAAGAGCAAGAGTCGCCCGGTGCGACCGTTGCCATCGCTAAACGGATGGATTTTTTCAAATGTCGCATGAGTACGGGCGAGCCATTCTATCGGCTCTGTTTTGGGCGATTTGTTCATTTCGTCAATACACTCGGACATCGCTTCAGTGATGCGCAGATGGTTTACTGTTGTGACACGACTACCCATGATGCGCACACCGTGCCGGCGGTAGAGCCCGGCGTCAGACACCAGTGTGTTCATCAGTCGGATGTGCGTTTGCAAGATCAACTCTTCGCTCCACGTAAAATGCGTCCCTTCTTTGTGTAAGGCATCCAGCAGAAAGTAGAGCGCAGTACGGTGGTTACGGGCCTCTATCTGTTCGCGCGCTGTCTTGTTGGCGAGGACGCGATTATCATCGTTCAGCACCTCTGCGACGTCTGCTAGGGTCATTGTACTACCCTCGATCGTGTTCGTATGGTAGGTCAAGTGGAGCGTTAGGATGTCAAGTAATTCTTGATTCGCCAGGAGTGTCCGGATCGTCATGCGGCTGGCCTGGGCGGCACGTTCGGTAGCGAGGCGCTTCGCCTCGTCGATGGTGTCCCGCCCGATCATCTCTTGATGTAATAGCTGAATATTCGCCAGGTTTTTGGCACGCGGCGACATATGTTGGTGTACCCAGGCGTTGAGCGTACGCACCGGCACATCTAGGCGACGCGCCAGTTGTTCTTGGGTGAGGCCTGTCCGCACCAGAATTTCTTGGAGTAATTGCGCAGCATTCATGTCGTGATATTACCAAAACATCATGATGTTTGTCAAATAGCACGATGTTTGCTAGGAGTCTGATGGTATGGTGGCGAGAGTTTTTGGATGTACAAGTGGCTACCCCTGCCCGATGATCACTCCCAAAAAGGTGAAATCCCCGCGTTATCGTTGACGCGGGGTGGTGGACTCAAGCGGTTCTGCTCGGAGCGGCCCGGGGGCCGCTGCCACGAGTGAAGCTCGCAAGTCCTGAGGATTTAGGGCCCCGCCGACCAGATGCATCCGGATACACCTGGTGGCGGGGTGGAGGCTATCTATAGATAGCCTCCTTGGGGCTCTTCCCGGGGCCCTTCCGGGAAGAGCGAGGGGCGAAAACGATGCTGTTTTCGCTGCAGACTGGCCCGTTGGGGCACTAGCTTGTCTGCCATACATCGCGCGCTATTGAGCAATGTATGTCCCTCAGTGGATGTGGCGGGAGTCGAACCCGCGAGGCGCATCGGTTTTTAAGACCTTGCCCCTCTACCGTGACACACCCTATGATCTGTTTTTCCGAGACTTGACGGATCTCGGTGGGGGATCACTCCCAGGGCCTTTTAGTGACCCCGCCAGTAGGTTATTTTTTAATTACCTTACCGGTACCATTGCATGTGGTGCAGTTTTTTGTGTTACTGCATCGCTTGCAGGTATGTCGCGGTTTACACACCTGACATGCCCCGGTCCCCCGGCACGTTGGACAAGGCATGGTATTTACCCATGGCATGCTCCCTCACCTCCTTTGAGGTGTTGTGGGTTGCAGCGAGTGAAGTGCTTTCCACCAGACGCTACTCTGCGGATGCAGAGTGATGGTCGCCTGAGCGCACTCACTACAACAACTCTTCAATGAAGAGTCAAATACGTTTATATCATACATAACTCAAAGAGTCAATAACCTCGGTGATCTATTTCAATACAGCATAAGGCTCTGGCGGGAGTGAATCTGGGCGGAAATGTCGTGTCCTTATTCTCGCTATGCCCCGCGGAGGGATTATCATTCCTTTGTCAACAAATCCTCCTCAAACTGCACCATCCCCTTATAATCCGTCGAATACCCAGAAATATCCGGCAGATCCAGAGTGGTGATTTTCCGCCAGACGATGCCGATCAGCCGGGCAAATTCAGCTAATTCCGCCTCAGAGAATGTGTCCTCCAGGCTGAGGATGTCGCCGGTTTTGATGTCCGGCTCGACGAACTGCAGGCGGGCGCCGGTGAAGGTGAAATTGCTATAATCGCGTGAGGACTCCACCAGGAGTTGATAAAACATCAGCTGCTGGCGGTATTTGTGGAGCTTGATTTTTTCGTAATCAGATGTGCCCTTCCAG
>ERZ773026.1906-NODE-1906-length-10135-cov-24.557242_pt1 | contig 10135 bp, 9 predicted proteins | sample MGYA00580838_ERZ773026 | MGnify/ENA primary metagenome ERZ773026 (study PRJEB29015, sample SAMEA2738006) | human oral metagenome | biome: human oral; feature: human-associated habitat; material: dental | place: China | collected 2055 ... | reverse complement strand
GCTGCATTGTCTTGCTTTGCACGCAGGCATTCCATTGGGGGCAACCCTAAGCATCCCGAACCGGCTGGCTTCCTAAAATGAAGCGATGAACGAAGCGGCCAGGACCCCGACCCCCCTCCCCCCATTTCCCTGCCCAGCCGATGCCGGGCAGTTGCCCGATGCAGAGCCTTTCTGCCGCATGGCCCACCTCGCCGAGTACCTGTACGACCATGCGGCCGGGCAGTCCGACCTGGCCGAGCTGGCGACACGCGAAGGCATGAGCGTCGAATGCCTGCAACGCCGGTTCCGTGCCTGGGCCGGCATCGGACCTGAGGAGATGTTGCGGCGGATCAGCCCATCCCGCATCCGGCAAGCCCTGCGCACACGGCGGAGCACACCGGATGCCGCATCGGACGCCCCTCTGGGCAGCAGTGCCCGGCCAGACCGCGTGCTCGTCCACATCGAGGCGATGACTCCGGACGAATACCGACAAGGCGCCCGTGGACTGCTGATTCACTACCGGCGTGCCGACACCCCGCTGGGTGAAGCCCTGGTGGCCAGCACCGAACGGGGCCTCTGCTTCCTGGCCTTCGTGGACGGTGCCGACGGAGGCCAGCAGGCATGGGCTGACCTGCGCGCCGAGTATCCGTCCGCCACGCTGCGCGAGGAAGCGCATCCATTGCAGCAACAGGCACTGGATGCGCTGGCCGCCCTGTATCAACCGCCATCGGATGATCCCTTCCACGGCCACGATGGCAACGAGCATCGGGCGACGCATGCCCATCACGTCACCCTCCATCTGCGCGGAACACCATTCCAGCTGAAGGTATGGCGGGCGCTGCTGGACATCGCTCCCGGCCAGCTGGACAGCTATGGCCGCATCGCCGGCGACCTGGGCATGCCCACCGGCGCTCGTGCGGTGGGCAGCGCTATCAGCAGCAATCCGGTGGCCTGTTTTGTCCCCTGCCACCGCGTGATCCGCGAAAGCGGCGTGCTGGGCGGCTACCGCTGGGGACGCGCCCGCAAGATGCTGCTGCTGGCCCATGAGCTGGGAGCGGCCGGCCCGCAGGCGCCGGACACGAGAGAGCCTGATACGGGAACATCTGACACGGACGCAGAGATGCCCGACACGGGCGATGCGCGATGACCGCCTCGCTGTTCGAAGAACAGGCCGATCCCCTGGTCAATCTGTTGCCGTGCGACGGCATCGTCAACGACTACGGCAACGCGTTCACCGCCGAAGCCGACGCAATGCTGGCCTGGCTGCTGACCGAGGTGCCCTGGCAGCATGACGAGATCCGGCTCTACGGCAAGCGCATCGTCACGGCCCGCCGCATCGCCTGGTACGGTGACGATGCCTTCGACTATCGCTACTCAGGCGTGAATCACCGGGCACGTCTCTGGGCCCCTCCCCTTCGGGCACTGCGCGACCGGGTGGAAACGCTGGTGGGAGTGCATTTCAATTCCTGCCTGCTGAACCGCTACGACGACGGCAGCCAGGGCATGGCCTGGCACAGCGACGACGAGGCCGAGCTGGGGCCGGAGACGGTGATCGCGTCGGTGAGCTTCGGGGCCACCCGCAAGTTTGCCTTCCGCCACCGCCAGACCCGCCAGAAGGTCGAGATGCTGCTGCACCACGGCCAGCTGATCGTGATGCGCGGCCAGACACAGGCCCACTGGCAGCATGCGCTGATGAAAAGCACGCGCGTCACCCAGCCGCGCGTGAACCTGACGTTCCGGACGATCCGGGCGAGAGGGTGAGATCCCTCGGACCTTTCCTGAAAGCGCTATTGCCCTCCCCATTGGCTCACCACGCCGCAGCCGTCTCCTTGACATCCGCGCTGCGCACGGTCATGGCCGCTCCCAGCAGCAAGGTGCGCATCAGACGCTCCGTAGCCTCCACCAGCAGCCGCTCACCCGCCTCGATGGCCTGCTCAAGACTCATCGGAATGGGCACGATCGACGCGATGGCATCGATGCCGATGTCATAGACATCCTGGGCCCCCTTGCCAAGCGTGCCAGCCAATGCAACAACCGGCACCCCCAGCTCACCAGCCCGCCGGGCGATTTCGGCAGGAACCTTGCCACGGGGTGTCTGAAAATCGATGGCCCCCTCGGCGGTGATGACCAGGTCTGCCCCTTTGAGCAACGCATTCATGTCGAAACCGGCCAGCCCGGAATCCAGAAGCGCCTGGAAGCGCGACACCAGCTGCGCCCCGATGGCAGCCAGCCCTGCACCCAGACCACCCGATGCGCCCGTACCCGCACCGCGGGCAAAATCGATGTCCCGTGCCTGTGGCAATGCGTATTCTGCCAACTTGCGTGCCCAATTGTCGAAGCCTCTTTCCAGTTCGGCCACCTGCTGTGGAGAAGCTCCTTTCTGGGGGCCGAAGACCCGCGCCACGCCACGTTCACCCGTCAGGATGTTATGTGCGTTGAGCGCCATCACCATCTTCACCTTTCCGTCGCGCAACGCCGACGGCAGCCCGCTCATGTCCAATGTCGCCACATCTGCCAGACAGCGACCACCGTGTCCAACCTCCCTGCCCTGGGCATCGGCAATGCGCACACCCAGAGCCTGCAATGCTCCCAGGCCTCCATCACTGGTGCCGGAGTCACCGCAACCAATCAAGATGGTATGGATGTCATGCTCCAGCGCGGCATGGATCAGTTCTCCCACACCCCGGGTCGTGGTGAGGGTAGGATCACGCATGTCTCGTGGCACCAGGCGCAGGCCGGCTGCAGCAGCCATTTCCACCACGGCCACCCCTTGTGCCTTGCCGCCGAGCAAGGCGAAATGTGACTCGACAGGCTGTCCTACAGGACCGGTAACGGTGCGATGCACCAGGCGCCCCCCTGTCGACTCGGCCAGCATATGCGCCGTTCCTTCGCCTCCATCGGGCACAGGAACAGTCTTGATACGTGCTCCCGGCATGGTGCGCCGCACGCCTGCCGAAATGGCACGTGCCACGGTACCGGCGTCCAACGACTCCTTGAATCCAGCTGGAGCCACAAGGATATTCCTGGGGATGATCGACATTGGCTTCCTCCTTGATGGATGATCCGAACGAACGGCTGCTGCCATTCACTTTCACCGAAACAGCGGCATACCGCTCAGCGGCCAGACCACGAAGGCAAACAACAGCACCAGAGCAGCGCTCAGTGGCGCCAGCCACAGGCTCAACCGCAGCAGATCCTGGGCAGAATAGGTGGGAGCATCTTCGACCCTGGCAAACAAGGCCATGGGTTTGGCCGAACTGCTCATGGTGTGACAGAAACCAGCAGCCGCCGTCGAGGCATACGCTGCGGCCATCGCGGAGACCCCGACCTCCGGTGCCAGGGATACCACCAGAGGAATGAGCACTGCAGACCGTGCCGACCGCGACTGAATGACCAGATGTGCTGCAGTGGAAATGAACACGATGACGACGACAAAAGTGACCGAAGCCGCCTTGCCGGCACTGCGAATGGGCCCGAGCATGCCTTCGGCTGCCCAAGCTGCGGCGCCGGAACTGGCCAGCGCCGACCCCAGCGCCAGCGTAGCTGCCATGAAGATCAACAGGGACCACGGTACCGACTTGAGCGCCTTGCCCAGACTGACTACGCCCAAGCTGGTGCTACTCATGGCCAGCCCGCCAGCTAGGGCAATGACAGCAGGGTGGATGCCATGGACCGGCTCCATGCACCAGAGGACGATGACCACAGCCACCAGCCAGGCGGCCCTTCCCTGAGCTGGCGTGAACCTGCCGCTGATGGGAATGCCGGTATGGCTTTGAAGGTCGCTCACGGAAATGCTCAACGCCTGACGACGATCTTCACGTGAGGTGAACAGCGCCAGCACCAGCTCCACGCAGGCCACACTGGATACCACCGCCAATGGCAAGCCATAGAGCATCCAATTGGCGAACGAGAAGCCCGGGTATCCCCGACCGACCAGAATCTGACTGGTGATCAGATGTGCGCCGGCTCCCAGGTAGGAAGCCACGGCCGACAGCAGGATGACCGATGGGAAGGCCAGCGCAAGCGCCCGAACCAGTGCAGGTCGATCGCGCAGTACCGGAGCCAGTGCCATGAACACCGGCATGGCCAATGCCGCCCGCCCCGAGGTCGATGGCACGGCAAAAGCTGTAGCCACAAGGGCTGCTCCGCTCAGATGCATCAACTGTCGCACATCTCGTGCCCCGGAAATGATGAAGACCGCTGCTCTCGTGGCAAGCCCTGAAGCCGTGATGCCAGCGGCGATGACGAACGAACCGAGCAACAGCCAGACAGTGTCGTCACCAAGAGAATCGAAGAGCGTCTTTTCCGGCAACACACCCATCACCACCAGAACGACTGCCGCCCCCAACGCGACATAGGTGTCATCGATGGCGGTGAAAATCCAGAACCATACCGCAATGGCAAAAACCGAAAGGGTGACTGCGCCCTGCGTGCTCAACGCCTTGGCTTCGTCCGCACCATCCACGGCGATATTGACCCACCAGACGACAAGTGTCATCACACCAATGGCAGCAGCAATGGCAGCCAGGTGCCGCACCGAGAAATCGTTGCGCAACCGCTGTGCCACCCTCTCCATCAGGCTTGGCTCAAGCGTTCGTCTGCCCCCGGATTTCCTCCTGTCCGGCAGATTCAATGACGAATGGGTACGATGGAACACCGGAGCAGAACCGTCCGTCGTCGTGTGCTCGATCCGTTCAGCCTTGGTCATGGCGTGGGCTGTCATTTTTCATTCTGCATGGCCTGAATGGCCGATTCCTGTACCAGTGTCTGGCTGGTACCCTCTGCAGGGCGGACCATCGGAACATCGATACCGAACACCGTCCCACGTTCCGTACTCGACTCCACCCACGCATACCCGTCATGGGCATGCGCCAGTGCCTTTACCACAGCGAGCCCCATGCCCATGTGCAAATGGCCCTCGTCCAGCTCGTCACGACGATGCGGCACCGGTTCGAAGACGGCCCGCGCCTGTTCCTGGCTGAGCGGCACCCCCTGATTGACGACCCAGAGACTGGCCATGGCCTCACCATCGGCCTGACGGCGAACGGATGCTCCCAGACCGATCCTGTCTCCCACCTGGGTATTGTCCGCCGCATTGTTGGCCAGATAGTGCAACGCCAACAGCACCCGTTGCATGTCCAGCTCAGCTTCGGCGTCAACGGTCTCCACCACCTGCCAGTCCCGATCGGGTCGCAGATTGCGCTGCTGGCGGACCGACTTCTGAATCAATTCATCCAGTCTGACTGGATAGCAATGCAGAAACCCCGGTCGGGCACTTTCGAGCAGCAGATCTAGATCCTGCACCAGACGGCGCATCTCGCCTGCCGGCCCGTCCAGCAGAGCCACCTGTGCGGGGTCCCGTGCCAGCAGCTGACGCAACGGCACCAGTGCCTGCAGTTGCCTCTGCAACTGCTGCTGCACCTCGTACAGCACGTGACTCTGCTCGCGGTAAGAGCTTTCCAGCCGATCCAGCATGCCATTGATCGCGCGTGCCAGGCGAGCCAGCTCACTGCTGCCATCCTCGGGCAGCCGAGTATGCAGGTCAAGCGGACCGATTCGTTCGGACAATCGTGCAAAGCGGCGTACCGGCGCCAGGATCTGCCCCGCCACCAACCAGGCGATGAACGCCGTCAACACCATGCCAGCCAGCGATACGCCGAACAGCACCAGCATGTTGCGATGCACGCTGTCGACATTGGCCTGAACGAACTGCGTCACCAGCAATACACCCCGCTTGCCGTGGCCCTGAATGACACTCTTGCCCCAGCGCATCAGGCCATCGGGCGTGCTCTCGATGCCTGAACTCTGCGGACTGGCCAACAAGGCCTTCAGGCGCTTGGGATTTGCAGCCAGCCGCTCGCCCGCATCATTGGAGGCGTTATCCAGCAGAAGTACCTCGTCGGGTGTCACGCCAATGAAAGCCTCACCCCGATCGGGGGTCTGACGCTCCATGTAGCGCTCCATCAGCGCAGTCAGCGAGTCGAAGGGCCCGTGCGTACGAGGGTCCACCGCCTCACGGGCAAACGCATTGAACTCATGCAGCTCCTGGACGACGGCTGCATTGGCATCCAGATCCACCTGCCGAATGAAGATCGAACGGACCGTCAGGATCAACGCCAGCACCATCAATGCGGCTGTCAGCAATATCCAGCCCACGACGCGCCAGCGCGCCGTGAGAGGCATCGCCAGAGGACGAGCATCGGTATTCGACTTCATGGCGTCCCCTGCCTTTGATGGCCATGGGGCTCACCAGCTTCGGTTTCCGGTCCCGTACCGCGCTCACGAACGCCATTCTGCCGCTCGTCGTGGATGCCATCCTGATGAAGACCATCTGCCCCCTTGCTTCTGGCGCCATCCACACGTCTGGCCTCGTCACCCGGCCCCATGTCGTATTTGTGCTTGATGGTGCGGGGTATGTAGGAATCCGGCAGACCGATTTCGGTCACCGCATCCGCACCATGGCCAGACATATCATCCGTATCGCGCAGCCGGACCTCGATAATGCCTCCAGACAACCTGGGCGGAGGTACCGTGCGCGTTATCTGCTGTGACAGCAGCGCGATGGCAACAGGAACCAGAAGCAACAGAATGATGATGGAAAGACGCGACAACACGGCGGCACCCCTCAAAAAGCAGGCGGGATAGCAGTCTCAGCATATTGCCTCATCACCAAATCGTATATTATAACACAATATGACAAATTTATTTCATGATATTTCCATAAATGCATGGAACGACTTTAAAAAACACAAAATGCTCAATTAGATGTTTCTAAACAACTTGATGCCAGGTTAATCGACAATACCTACGCATAATAGTGGGTGTTGCTAACATACGATCGACCCATCTCTATGGTCCTCTGCAAGGTCTTTCTTTCAGTGGGAGGATCGGGGTACAGCAGGAACCACGAGAGCGAAAACCGGGCTCCGTACATCCCCTCTCCGGAGCCCGGCTCTCGCAAGGACCGCCATACAAAAGGCAAGACATATCTCATGCTCTGCCCGGACGCGAATCTCGCCGTCCGGGGATGATCGCCTCACTGCCAGCGGAGGCCGCCGATGGTGTACCCGCCATCCACCAGGATGCTCTGCCCCGTGACGAAACGGGCTCCGTCGCTGGCCAGCCACACGGCCACGTCGCCGATATCCTCAGGCTGCCCCATGCGTTTCATCGGCGTGTGTTCGACGAAGGGCTGATAGGCGGCCACATCACCGCTGCTGCGTGCCATGGGCGTATCGATGATGCCGGGACAGATGTTGTTGATGCGGATTCCCTGGCGGCCGTACTCCAGTGCCAGGGCGCGGATCATGGCATCCAGCGCTCCCTTGCTCGCGGAATAGATGGAGGAGCCGGCTAGCGCCCCATGCGCCAGCCAGGATGAGGTATTGATGATCGCGCCCCCTTCCCCCTGAGCCAGGAACGCCTCGATCTGGTACTTGGCACATAGCCAGACCCCCTTCAGGTTGGTGGCCATGACCTCGTCGAAATCCGCTGCGCTCTGTTGCGTGATGGGAGCGAAATGGCCCAGAACACCGGCATTGTTGAAAGCCACGTCGAGGCGCCCGAAGTGTTCCCGCGTCCTGGCGACCAGTGCTTGCACCTGCACTTCAGAGGACACATCCGTGGGCAGGGCCAGGGCCTGGTTGCCAGGCAGTGCCGGGATCTGGCTGGCCTGTCGGTGTATTTCATCCACGACCCGCTGCAGTTCCGCAGCACGTCGGCCCGCCACGACCACACGGGCGCCGGCTCGTGCATAGGCCAATGCGGCGGCACGGCCAATGCCGGTTCCGCCCCCCGTGACGATGGCAACCTTGCCTGCCAAGGGAAAGCGAAGCGGCTCATGCGGTGAATCAGCGGATTGAAGGGTCATGTCTGTCATGGTGCTTTGATGTTCCAAGGAAGTGAAATGAGGGTGACGGCGAAAGGCACATCGGACTCCAGCACGTCTGGCCGAGTCCGGGTGAGAGAACGACACAGCCGGTGCAGCGTCCGGATGCGCGGGCTGATGGATTTCTGGCAGAAGCCATCAACGAGAGCGTGAATTCATCGTAACAACGGCGCCCGGGCGCGATAAGACACCGCTCATCGCATGCACTGTTCGATCCACGGCATCAATGAAGCCTCGGGGGCAAGGAAAGAACGAGCCTTCGTGTGGCCGTCACATCCCTCGTCGGGAGCCGTGACGCGAAGCCATTCAGGGACCTTCCCTTGAACCCATCAACCGGGCTGATATGCTTTGCTTGCCCCTGAATTCACCTGCAGCCCCCCTTTCCCGATGCGAGCGACCGAACTGGGAGAACTTTCAGCTTTCGTGGCCATTGCCGATGCCGGCAGCTTTCGCCGGGCGGCTGCACGGCTGAACCTGAAGGCCTCCACGCTGTCGCATACGCTGCGCATGCTGGAAGACAGACTGGGCGTTCAGTTGCTGCTTCGCTCCACCCGGCGTCTTTCCCTGACGGAAGCCGGACAGGCGTTGCTGACGGATGTCCGGCCGGCGCTGGAGCGCATCGACGATGCGGTACAGCGTCTCAACCAGTACCGCGAGGTTCCCGCGGGTTCGATACGACTGAGCGTGCCGCATACGGCAGCCCTGCATGTGCTTCTACCCAGATTGCGCGAATTCTCGGAACGTTATCCGGACATCTCGCTGGAGATATCGGCTGACAATGGCTTCGTGGACATCATCCAGGATGGCTTTGATGCCGGCATCCGCCTGAGAAGCGATGTCCCCCGTGACATGGTGGCTGTTCCCGTCAGCCCCCAGGTCCAAGTGGCCGTTGTGGCGTCGCCCGACTATCTGAAGCGGCATGGCACCCCCGTGACACCCGCCGACCTGCAGCACCACCGCTGCATCAATCGTCGGCTGATTCAGGGAGACGGTCTTCAGCGTTGGGAGTTCGTGCAGGAAGGTCGCCTGCTGAGAGTCAGCGTGCCAGGAAAGCTGGTGCTGAACGACGCCGGCCTGATCCTCGCCGCTGCCCTTGATGGGCAGGGACTGGCCTATTCGGCCGATCAGCTCGTGGCGGAGCATCTGACGGCAGGTCGCCTGGTACGGGTACTGGCAGATTTCAGCCCGCGCATCGAGGGCTTCTGCCTGTACTACCCGAACCGCCGGATATCCGTCACGCTACGGGCATTGGTGGAAATGCTGAAGGGCGCACGCGAGCCGGCCGCCCATTGAGGGGATCCCCTTGTACGGACCATACGGCGCTGGCGGCCTGAGCGCCGACGGTCACATCCTGTATTGGCTGGTACGGCCGGATGCGATGACACATAGGGAACGCATCCGATCCCGAAGCCATCCATGCAAATCACATCTGCCCTCCATCATGGTAGCCGGCAGAGCACTGGATGGGACAAGATCATCGGCATGCCAAGGAAGCCCCTGCTGCAGGCGTGTCTTCCCGGCCAATCAGCTTGCCGCCCGCACGATTCAGGGCCCGGGTTTTGGTACCCTGTCGGCTGTCTTCATCAACGCACTGTCCAAGCCGACGGCATGGATGAAGGCATCACCGTCGGTTCCGGCTTCGGCACGGGGCCGGCACCATACGTGTTCAGGGAAGATATTCATGAAGAAGAACCAGAAACCCACCCTCTCCTCGGTGCGCACTCCGGCGCTGGGCCTGCTGGCCGCGCTGGCGCTGACATTCGGTGCACCGTCGCTGCACGCCGCCGACAAGTCCGAACTGCTGTCGGGCGCCCGCGAGAAAGTGACGGAAGTGAAGGATTCGCTGTCCGGCAAGATGAGCGAAGCCGCCGGCAGCAAGACGACATCCGCCCTGAAGGAGAAGAAGGATGCGCTGAAGAAGGACGGCCGCAAGCTTCAGGACAAGGCCGAAAGCCAGAAGGACAAGGCCAAGGAAGCCACCAGCAAGGCCAGCGCCACGAAGGAGGCTGCCAAGGACAACGCTGCGGGGTCGGTCGGCAAGCTGGACCTGAACAGCGCGACCGAAGCGGAACTTGCGCAACTGCCCGGCATCGGCGAGGCACGCGCCAAGGCCATCGTGAAGGGACGCCCCTACACCGGCAAGGATGAGCTCAAGCGCAAGAAGATCGTGCCGGCCAGCGTGTACGAGAAGATCAAGGATCGCGTGATCGCACACAAGCGCTGATCACCTCTGCCGTCGGCGCCCATCGAATTCTTCCGGTTGGGCGC
>ERZ773026.1902-NODE-1902-length-10159-cov-6.819972_pt1 | contig 10159 bp, 16 predicted proteins | sample MGYA00580838_ERZ773026 | MGnify/ENA primary metagenome ERZ773026 (study PRJEB29015, sample SAMEA2738006) | human oral metagenome | biome: human oral; feature: human-associated habitat; material: dental | place: China | collected 2055 ... | reverse complement strand
CGCCGCTTGGCATGATTTGCGCCATTCGCCGGCTGAATAGTATTGAGCTTCATCTTACACCCTCACACTTTACGAGATAAGCGACTTTATGAACCATACCACGAATCGCCGGTGTATCTTGTAACTCAGCGCTACTATTTAGGCGACGCAATCCTAAACCACGTACGGTAGCACGATGCGATTGTTTCGTACCGATTAGACTCTTAACAAGAGTTACTTTGATTTTTTTTTCAGCCATTTTTATTCCATAATTTCTTCTATGGATTTGCCACGTTTTGCAGCAACCTCAGCTGGCGTGGTGCACTTACGCAGAGCATTTAACGTTGCGCGAACCATGTTATAGGGATTGGAAGAACCATGGCTCTTGGCAACGATATCCGTAATCCCCATCACCTCAAAAACAGCGCGCATGGGACCACCGGCAATAATTCCGGTCCCTTTCGGAGCAGGTGCCATCATAACAACAGCCGCACCATGAACACCCGTCACATTATGATGAATGGTTCCGTCACGCAGAGAGACCTTCATCAAATTACGACGAGCCTCTTCCATTGCTTTTTGCACGGCGGCGGGAACTTCTTTGGATTTCCCTTTAAGAATGCTGGTGCGCGTGCCTTGGGTGAATGTGCCTTGGTACCAGATCCAAGCCCAATTTCTCAGTCAGGGATCACCTTCTTTAACACCCTTTTCGATGAAAATGCTTCAAACCACTTGGCTATTGGTGCAGCTTACGCAACTAGCGTTGTTGGTGGAGCAGAGATGAGCGAAGAAGAGCTAGAAGCTGCAGGACTTAATCGTTCAGACGTTCACGTTGACTTTATGATTGGTTCGAACCAAATGGATATCGATGGTATCCGTGAGGATGGAACACGTGTACCACTCTTCCGTAATGGAGATTGGGCAATTTAAGGAGAAACTATGATTGGAAGTATGTTTGTCGGTCTTTTGATCGGACTATTAGCAGGAGCTATCACCAATCGTGGAGAACGGATGGGATGCTTCGGGAAAATGTTTCTGGGTTGGATTGGTGCTTTCCTGGGTCAAATGCTTTTTGGAACTTGGGGTCCTATCTTAGCTGATACGGCTATTATCCCATCAGTTTTAGGCGCCATGATTTTATTAGCCATCTTTTGGAAAAAAGACAGCTAGTTTTAACTGCTAGAACAGATAAAGAGGTTGGAAATCTTCCAACCTCTTTTTTATGAGCTGCAAAAAGACTGATATGCGACTAGCTTGGCTTTCAGTGACTGGTTCTTTTTATATTGCGTCAAGTATGGTACAATAAAAACATGAGAATTCAACAATTACACTATATTATCAAAATCGTAGAAACTGGTTCGATGAATGAGGCTGCCAAGCAACTTTTCATTACGCAACCGAGTCTATCAAATGCAGTTCGTGACCTAGAAAATGAGATGGGAATTGAGATTTTTATCCGAAATCCCAAAGGAATCACCCTTACACGTGATGGGATGGAGTTTCTATCCTATGCCCGTCAGGTTGTCGAGCAAACGCAACTTCTAGAAGAACGTTATAAGAATCCAATCGCTCATCGCGAGCTTTTTAGTGTGTCTTCGCAGCACTATGCCTTTGTAGTTAATGCCTTTGTTTCCTTGCTTAAGAAAAGCGATATGGAAAAGTACGAGCTTTTTTTGCGTGAAACCAGAACTTGGGAGATTATCGATGATGTCAAGAACTTCCGAAGTGAAGTAGGTGTCCTCTTTTTAAATAGCTATAACCGGGACGTTCTTTCGAAGATGTTGGATGACAACCATCTGGTTGCCCACCATCTCTTTACAGCTCAACCCCATATCTTTGTCAGCAAGACCAACCCTCTTGCTAAAAGAGACAAGGTGCAGTTGGCAGACCTAGAAGACTTCCCATACTTGAGCTATGACCAAGGTACCCATAATTCCTTCTATTTCTCAGAGGAGATTTTGTCTCAGGAACACCACAAGAAATCCATAGTTGTTAGTGACCGTGCAACCTTGTTCAATCTCTTGATTGGTTTGGACGGCTATACCATCGCGACTGGTATCCTTAATAGTAACCTCAATGGAGACAATATCGTTTCGATTCCACTTGATATTGATGATCCCATTGAACTGGTTTATATCCAGCATGAGAAAACTAGCTTGTCTAAGATGGGTGAACGCTTCATCGAGTACCTACTTGAAGAAGTTCGCTTTGATAAGTAATTTGAATAAATGAGAAGAGAAAAGAAGAATGACGACATTAAATACAAATGATTTTGATTTTCACTTACCAGAGGAATTGATTGCTCAGACTCCTTTGGAAAAGCGCGATGCCTCTAAACTCTTGATGGTCAATCGCAAAACAGGTGAATTTCAAGATCGCCACTTTCACTCTATTATCGAAATGCTAGAGCCAGGTGATGCCCTGGTTATGAATGATACCCGCGTTTTGCCAGCTCGACTTCATGGTCAAAAAGAAGAAACAGGGGGCCATGTTGAACTCTTGCTTTTAAAAAATACAGCAGGAGACGAATGGGAAGTACTGGCGAAGCCAGCTAAACGTCTCAAGGTCGGCACCCGTGTTATCTTTGGTGATGGTCGACTTAGCGCAGTCGTGACTGAGGAATTAACCCATGGTGGTCGTATTGTCCGTTTTGAGTATGAGGGGATTTTCCTAGAAGTACTTGAAAGTCTTGGAGAAATGCCTTTGCCTCCTTATATTCACGAAAAATTGGATGACCGTGAACGTTACCAGACAGTCTATGCCAAGGAGAGTGGATCAGCAGCTGCCCCAACTGCAGGTTTGCATTTTACCAAAGAATTACTAGAAGAAATCCAGCAAAAAGGCGTTCACCTAGTCTATCTGACCTTGCACGTTGGACTTGGGACATTTAGACCTGTTTCAGTAGATAATCTGGATGAGCATGAGATGCACTCAGAGTTTTATCAATTGTCTGAGGAAGCTGCAGAGACCTTGCGTCAGGTCAAAGAAAATGGTGGCCGTGTCATTGCTGTGGGGACAACTTCTATCCGTACGCTAGAGACTATTGGAAGCAAGTTTGACGGCCAAATCCAGGCCGACTCTGGCTGGACCAATATCTTTATCAAACCGGGCTATGACTGGAAGGTGGTGGATGCTTTTTCTACTAATTTCCATTTGCCGAAGTCTACCTTGGTCATGCTTGTCTCAGCTTTTGCAGGCCGTGAATTGGTCCTCCAAGCCTACCAACATGCTATCGATGAAAAATACCGTTTCTTTAGCTTTGGCGATGCCATGTTTATCTACTAAAAAGCAATGAAATAAAGACTAGAGGAAGAAGGGCTAATTCCTAAAAGGATTAGCCTTTTTTCAATTTAACTAGCTATTGAATAAAAATGAAATAAATGATACACTGAAAGCAATGAGTTAGCCATCAAAATTATATGTAAAACTAGGCTAGCCACTTTAAACGACCATATTTCAAAGGAGATTTTTATGACTAACAAAACATTGCGCTATACAAGTCTATCAGTACTGACCTTGTTAGCTGCTATTACATTAGCTGCTTGTGGTGGAAATGCTGACAAGAATACTTCAGCTTCAAACCAAAAGGAAACAACAACTCAAGTAACGACGGCTTCAGCAAGTAAAACAGAAGCAGGCCAAAAAGAGGGGCAGAAGCCTGAGGCAAGTAGTGGGTCAGATGCTAAAACGACTCAAGCAGAACAAAAGGAAGATAAGCAAAAGTCACAAGAAGCTTACGCTAAATTTGTGGGAACTTGGGAAAATTATGCAGGGACAACTGCAACAGTTACATCTGATGGAATTGTAACGATCCAAAGTTCAAAAGGAACCTTTAATTATGAGATGGGTCGAGTAGAGGAAAAAAATGGTTATTACTCAGCAGGAATCCAACTTGTTGATGGTGGAGAAGGTGCTCGCCTTATCTACACTCCAGCGGGAGTCCAAAATGAATTGACAGGTACAGATGGTAGCCAAGAAGTCTTGTCCATCGGTCAATCACCAAGTGACAAGGATAGTCTTTTTTACCGTAACTAAGAATACCAGTAAGAAGTAAGGGTGTAGAAACGCCCTTGCTTTTTAAACAGTTTTAAAAGGAGTATAAAATGAGTATGGCTTTTGTTATTCTCTTTATCATCTATATGTTACTAATCTTTGTTTTTGTAGCAGGGATTGTTTATTGGGCTATTAGCCACGCCAATAAAAATAACAAAGAATATCTAGCATTTGCAACTGCTCACGGATATCAATTTGACCAAGCTCAAGGTAGAGACAACTATAGGGATTACTCAAGCAGAACGATATCTAGTACGCTTACTATAACTCCTACACAAAGTCCCTATGTAGAAAAATATGCCAATTTTAGCTATTATCCTTTTGGGTGTGGACATGAGAGAAAAGTTGCATATGTCATCTCTGGTAACTACAAGGGTAAACAATTTCGGGCTTTCACTTATCATTTTAGAGGCAATACAATTGAGGGGACTGGAACAGGTGGTGTCTTTAATGTTGTCATGATTGAATGCCCAAATACACCAAAAGGTCAGCTTTCAGAGCAAGTTTTCTACGAAAATGGATCTCTTTGCGAATATCAACATGGAAACCTAAACGTGGAAACCATTCATGATCGAGTGAACCAACTAGGAAACATTGCACAAGGTTTATAATTCTTTCATTTTTTATCTCTCTTTGGGGAAAAATCTATCAATTGTGTCATAAAATTGGAGGAGTAAATGAAGAAAAAATCTATTTTTCAGGCAAGTTTTGAAGAGAGTCTAAACCTTGAAGATGATGGTTTTAGAAAGTTACAGCAAGAGCAACATGATAAGACTGCGAAATTTTTTAAGAATGGGCATGCTTCCCTTTGGTTTTGTATTCGAAGTTTTATTTTAAGCCTTATTTTTCCTGTCGGCTTTAACTTTATCTTGCTGGCTATCTCTATGGAGTTCCATGAAAGTGATACGTTGACCCTTCCAATAGCTAAGCACGAGTCTTTAACAGTAAATGTTTTTCTGATTTTACTTATTATCTGGTTATCCTTGGTTGTGATTGGAAAATTTATTAAACGAACGTACTTATTACCGTATCGTTATCAGTTTCATGCTTTTACATTTATGATTTGGTTCTTATTGGAAATGGATCTAATCTTTTTAGACTTTCTATTAGCAAATTTGGCCTCTTGGGAAATTATTGGTATAGTTGGTTTCATTGTGATGATTATTTACTGGATGTTTAATATTGAGCTAGCGGGGTTAAGGGAACTCATGTATGGTGAGGTGTTGAAAGAGACATTTCGGAATAAGGTTGCAAAAATGATTACTCTCTATGGTATGGGGATTTTAGGAGTAGCTATGATCGTAAAGCATCTTTTGGGATTCTTTGAAATAGATATTTTAAACTCAATAAAAGGCTTTGGCTTTTTGCTGTTATGGATTTTTTGTAACTTTGTATTGTTCGCCATCGTTATTTTTATCGGTTTTCCTTATTTCCTCCATGCCTATTATAAGTGGAAATACCCAGAAGAATACCGTGAGTGGGAGGGCCAGTCTGTCGAAGAATGGTATGGGAAGGCCTACTTGAAGAAGCATCCAGAGCTCTTGGGAAAAGATACTTGAGAAGATTAAAAATCAAGCTAGGTTTAGATAAGGCCATCATTTCAGGAAGATCAGTTGGTTAGAGGAGAAAGACAAGCATGCTTTTTAGGAAAGTAATTTATATAGGGGAGAGCGAAGGTCAGGCTATTTATGTCCATGTCGATAAGCCACGAAATCCTCTAGCAGCTCCTAAAAGTAAATTTTTAGATACTGAGGCATCTCGTGGAAATCGAAAACACATTGTCTGGTTGATTTGTGGCCTTTTAGCATTCAGTAGCATCATGCAGCTTTTTCCGGCAACGCGCTTTTTTACAGGTGTCTATAGCTGTGGAACTCTGATTTATTTTCTGCTAATTTGGTTGCTGGAAGCCATTTTACTATTGGTGATCGTGGAGCGAGCACTCTACAAAAATGTTGCCTTAGCGGAGGCTACCAGCAAGGAAAACTTCAGAAGAGCCGTCGATAGCAATCTCTTTTGGAATAATTTTTCAGATAAGAAGGTTACTCTTGGCAAGAAGCTATTTGCTTGGGTTTTCACAGTCTTTATGTCAGTAATCGGCTTAGCTGGTCCGATTTCTGTCCTTTGCATGCTTGTTTTGAAGATGATGGGAACACCAATCGGCAGTGAGCTATTCCCTTTAAGTCTGATGGGGATATTGCCAGCTGTCGCAGCTCTATTACTGTGGCAAAACAATATGATTCGATGGCTGAAGGCAGTTGAACGGTACAGAAATAGTCGAGTTAATAAGTAAATATAACAAAGGAAATAGAAAGAGGTCAATATGTTTTTTCTTAGACGCCGTCTGGAATACAAAGAATATCTGGGGATTAGCGACCGCGAATGGTACAGCAAACGCTATTATAAGAAGTTGATCAAAAGCAGTCAACTAGAAGGGGAGTAGTGGGATATGAACCGTCAGTCAGAAGCATTAAATAAGGAATATTTTCAAGCGCTGGGTTCCACGCGAGCTTCTGTTAGAATGTTGAGTTTGGCCTGGGCTGGTTTATTTGTATTGAGTATCGACCTGACTCATGTATACTTTTTTATCAAGGAGCAGTTCACAGTAGATCCCTTTTCTAATGTCCCTTTTCTTTTTCTATGTCTCCTTCTATTGCTCATGCTGGGCTGTCAGATTATGTCATTCAGCAATACATTCATCTATAAACATCAACTCTTTAGTACTGCGATGCTCTTTGTACTAATCAATGGGATTCATCTTTCATTGGTTTTAATGGATTATATCCTCACTATTTTAACGAATGAGGTTCTAAAAAATTCGCTGATCTACTCGCTGATTTATTGGTTAAGTTCCATTGGTTTATTCATGGGGTTAATTGTTTATAATGCCAGTTGGTTAAAAAAGCAACTAAGAAAAGGATTTTCAGAAAAACGAACAACTGCTAACTATATAGCCTTTTCAAGTGTTTACAGTAAACCATCCCTTTGGATTATTCTAGGAGTTACTTTGTTAGGCGGAGGATTGGCTAGTTTATCCGGTTATTATTTGCAAACATTTGGGATTGTGAGCAATATAGTGTTTATTTCAGCTTTTTCAAGATTAATCGTCGAAGTTGGTTATCTACTTTATCTAAGAAGTAAGGATAAGACCTATTGGGAAGAAGTACCTAAGGAAACCAAGAGTCAGTCCTTTTTGAAAACCATAGACCTTAAAAAGGCCAAGTATCGCTTGGTAATAGAAATTGTCTTATTTTTGACTCTTGCAGTATGTTTGAAGATACTTAAGATAAATGTTGAAAATAGCCCGATTTGGCTTATATGGACAATAAGAACTTTTGGTTATTCAATTCTTTTGGATACAACTATTAGTTTTATTTATTATCAGATTAAAAAGAAGAGATAGAGAGAAAGAAGAAGCAGAAAGCTTTCTTTGACTATTTAGAAAGAGGTGGTAAGAGTAATGTTAGATAAAATGAATCAGTGTAAGTGGTTGATAATAGTATCTTTTATCTTATTGGTCATTCCTTTTTATCTCACTAATAAAAATTCTCAAGAATCTAGTACTCTAAAAACAGCTTTTGAAAAACAGGATAGAATCGAAGCTCTTCGTTATTTAATGAGGTCGGAAAAGTACGCATCTCAAATACGTGAAGCGGGGTACATCATTCCATCTGATGGTGCTATTCGTCTAGATGGAGTTATTTATCCGCTTGAAATAGAAGGAGAAGTACATTTGAAAATCAGCCCTCCTCAGAAAGATGCAAAAGATTTTCAGTTATTTTTCATTACACAAGTTAATGAAACATATGTGGCTTTCGTGTTAGATAAAGACCTTAATTTAATTTATTCTAACTATTCTCAGGATAACGACAGTGGAAAAAGAGAAGGAATCTCTATCTCGCAATCCGAAGAAGATCGTCTGTTGAAAACTGTTCGAGGAGAGATTGATGGCTTCATGGAAAATATGTATCGGATCTTATATGCGTAAGTATAGATATAGGTACTGCTACAGACATTCGTGATTATTCGCCCCCGTTCTTTACTTTTTGTTTTATTTAAAAATGAATCGTAAAGTGTGAGTCCCCGTTCAAGTTGCAAGAAAGGAAGTCAAAATGGATGCCGAGCAATTAAAGAAACTATCTGATATTTTATATTTTGAAAGCAAGGCTGAAGCTGTGAAACTAATTCAGTCTATTAACAGCGAAGATGAACTCTTTGTCTTTCTTGATAATTATAACTGGGATAATGGATTTGAAGTGCCAGAGGCAATTATTACTCATTCGAAATGTACTCTTTCTGTTGCCTTATTAGCTTTTTATAGGGCAGATGGGTTACGATATTTATTTGAAGGAGAGGATGCTTTTGCAAATTCTTTATCGAAATCCTGGGAAACTTTTATCAAGGAAATTTATTATAAAATCCTGAAAGAGTACTATCCGATTGGAAATATCTCTTATGCCCCTGAGATAACAAACATTCAAAAATTCAAATTGAAGAAGCTACATCCTAACCTTAGTTCCTTTATTTTAGATGGCGTTTCTGGAAAAGATTTACATATTTTGCTTTAAATGAGTTGGTAATTCTTATCGGAGAGTGAACATGTTAAAAAAGTATGTTAAAACAAAACCTATTCAAGCAATCTTGATGCTAATAGTTTTGGCTTGGTCAGTCTATGAGATTGGGGCGATTAGTACCGCTAGCAACGCGTCCTTGACCAAGGAATTTATGCATAGCCGCTATGTGATGGTCTGGCCTATGGTAGATGGTCAGGTCAAGCTCTATCATTATGCAGAAGAATGGACTACGCCTGCCTTGAACGGGCTCATGCATTTAGACTATAAAACTACTAAGATAAGTGCCTACCCTTCCAAATCTGGCGAACAGGTCTTCGCTACATACAGTCAGGCTAATTACGAGATTTCATTTCCCTTAGATGGAGCCTTGACGAACGCTTATTTTTCAACAGTAGATGGCGAGCATTATCTAACAACTGCCAATGCTAGCCTAGTAGAACAAAAGACTGGGAAAACTGTTGAGGAGTTAACTCAGGATATCGATCAAGCACGCCAAGACTTCTTGCATGTTCTTGGCAAGATGAAGACTGTCCGTCTGTTTTATCTAGTCCTTCGTTTTATAGTGTTACTACTCTGTATCAAGTGGTCAGGTGAGCGTCGAAAATTCACAGAAGCTGAGACAATACCCAACAGATAAGACCAGCTATAAGAAAGCAAATAAGGAGGAGAAGATGGCTTCAGAAAAAGAACCAAATTGGAACCTTGGCTGTAATCTATTACTTACAGGGGTCCTGGTAGGTGTTTTTCTTTTATATGTTTCAGTCAAAAATGCCTACAATCACACTCTGCAACCTGGGCAAAGTGTAACAATCCGTGTCCGTCCTAAGACAGACCAACTAGAGTTTAGTTCAGAATTGATTTTAGAAAAAAAGGACAGTCAAAAAATTAAATTATCTGGAATGACAGTTTGGTCTGAACTATTTAGTGATGTGTTATTTGATGTGGAAGGACATAAGGTTGTGAAGATAGGTGATCCTGAAAATGGTTCTAAGGAGCTTCCTAACAATCAACAGGATATTCAATTGGTAGAAGATGGGATTGTAGTCACCTATCTAGGTGAAAAAATTTTTGATGTCACGAATAATAAGGAATTCACAATCACGATCACTAATGTAGACGACCAGCCAGCCAGCTTTTATGAGCAAGTGGTAAATCGCTAACAACACAAAAAGCCCTACATCAGGGCTTTTTTATGATTTTCTAATAGATGAAATCAATTCCGTAGTTTTCTTTTAGATAGGTCGCCAACTCGGCTTTTTCTTCCTCTCTAAATCGACAGAGGCTAAGGGCGAGCCGCAATATCAGAACACTTGTATCGATGATGACGTTTGACTTAGAAATATCTTCTAGCTGGGTCACCTCTCTCAGGTCAAAATCTAAATAGCAAGCCTTGCTGTTGACATGGTCGGGGTCACTGACATCCACTTCGACATACGATGCTCGCAACAATTCTTCTTTCGGGATGAAAATTTCTTTTGAGAAGAATAACCCAGGATAGACGTAAATACCTTCAAAGGTGAATTCAAAGGAAAGCCTACGACTAGTCAGTCTTTTGA
>ERZ773026.1891-NODE-1891-length-10208-cov-3.110411_pt1 | contig 10208 bp, 6 predicted proteins | sample MGYA00580838_ERZ773026 | MGnify/ENA primary metagenome ERZ773026 (study PRJEB29015, sample SAMEA2738006) | human oral metagenome | biome: human oral; feature: human-associated habitat; material: dental | place: China | collected 2055 ... | reverse complement strand
GTTGGCCTCGCGGATGACCTTGCGACCTGAGAATTCTTCGATTTTTGTCAGGATTTCTTCTGGGAATCCATTCCAGAAAGTATCAAAGGGTTCTGTAATATTAAGACCCATGATTTCCCAGTGACCTGTCATGGTATCTTTTCCAAGAGAGACTTCTTCTAACTTCGTTGCGTAACCAGTTGGATTGCTCTCAGCAGGTACAGTCTTTATAGGTTGTTCACGCGGAATATTTCCAAGACCAAGTTTTGCCATGTTTGGTACATTCAAACCAACTGCTTTTGAGATGTGTCCAAGTGTATCAGATGCGCCATCAGGTACACCAGCATTGACAAAGTTATTAGCATCTGGAGCTGCTCCGATCCCTACTGAATCCAATACAACTAAATGCATACGATTAAATTTTGGCATTTTGAATGTCTCCTTTATAATTTAAACTGAATACAGTATAACACAAATTTTTGAAAATGTAACGCTTTCATATAAAATTTTATAAATAAGTTTCATATCCTCAGAAAAAAGGACAAAATGCCCTTTTTAAAGTGATTTGCTAATGATTTTTGGACCTTCTGGTGTCCCGACAATAACTTTTGAAACCATTCCTAAGAAGAGACCATGATCGACAACACCGACAGTCCGATCCAATTCTTCTGCCAAGACTTCAGCATCTGGGATCACTTTCAAGTCCAAATCAATGATAAAGTTCCCTTGGTCAGTCACAAAACGCTGGCCATCTTTTTCACGATAAGCTGGTGAATAGCCCTTCTTCTCAAAATGACGGAAAAGATTCTCTGCCCCGTATTGAACCACTTCTACTGGCAGTTTAAAGGCACCAAGCGTCTCCACTTGTTTAGACTCATCGACAATCCAGATGCAGTCTTTTGAGTTGGTCCCAACGATTTTCTCCATCAAGAGGGCACCGCCCCCACCTTTGATCCCGTTCAAAGCAGGGTCTACTTCATCCGCACCATCTACGGTCAAGTCTACCACTTCTACATCGTCAATGGCTTTGAGTGGAATTCCCAAGCCTTCTGCCTGTTCATAGGTCACGCTTGAGGTCGTTACAGCAGTAATCTTCAAGCCTTCTTCCTTGATGCGACGCCCCAATTCAGCCACAAAATAATAAGCAGTTGACCCTGTACCAAGACCGACAATCATGCCGTCAGTAACAAACTCAGCTGCCTTAATGCCTACCTGTTCTTTTAGGTTTACCATCATAGACCTCCATTTCTATTCATATTTAGTATAGCATATTGGCCGACAGATTTCACTACTTAACTGAAAACCTTTTCAACTCCTCCTTCTAAAAGCAATATCTTGCCCCTCTTGCTAGTTTACGATAGAATAGAAGGGAATACACAGGAAAAGAGAAGATACATGATTACTAGAGAATTTGATACTATCGCTGCGATCTCGACTCCGCTCGGTGAAGGGGCTATTGGGATCGTACGCTTGAGCGGAACAGACAGCTTTAAATTAGCACAAAAGATCTTCAAGGGTAAAGACTTGAATAGCGTGGCTAGCCATACCCTCAACTACGGCCATATCGTGGATCCAGATAAGGATGAGATCCTCGACGAAGTTATGATCGGAGCTATGCGTTCACCAAAGACCTTCACTCGCGAAGATATTATCGAGATCAATACTCACGGTGGGATTGCGGTGACCAATGAAATCCTGCAATTGGTGATCCGCGAAGGGGCACGTCTTGCTGAGCCAGGTGAATTTACCAAGCGGGCCTTCCTCAATGGTCGTGTCGATTTGACCCAGGCTGAGGCGGTCATGGATATTATCCGCGCTAAGACTGACAAGGCTATGAACATCGCTGTCAAACAGTTGGACGGATCCCTCTCTGATCTCATCAACAACACGCGCCAAGAGATCCTCAATACCCTGGCTCAGGTCGAAGTCAACATCGACTATCCTGAGTACGACGATGTCGAGGAAGCAACGACCGAGATCATACGTGAGAAGACCACTGAGTTTGAAGACCTCTTGACCAATCTCCTCAAGACAGCTCGTCGTGGTAAGATCCTCCGCGAAGGGATCTCTACTGCTATCATCGGCCGGCCAAACGTCGGTAAGTCTAGCCTTCTTAACAACCTCCTGCGTGAGGAAAAAGCCATCGTAACCGATATCGAAGGGACCACCCGAGACGTCATCGAGGAATACGTCAACATCAACGGTGTTCCCCTCAAGCTGGTCGATACGGCTGGGATCCGCGAGACCGAGGACATCGTCGAACGCATCGGGGTGGAACGCTCTCGCAAAGCCCTTAAAGAAGCCGACCTGGTCCTCCTGGTCCTCAATGCCAGCGAACCCTTGACCGATCAGGATCGCCAGTTGCTGGAAATCTCTCAAGATAGCAACCGCATCATCCTCCTCAACAAGGTTGATCTCCCGCAACAAATCGAGTTGGACGAGATTCCTGCTGATCATATCAAGATTTCCGTCCTCAAAAACCAAAATATCAACCAGATTGAAGACCGGATCAATGCCCTCTTCTTCGAAAATGCTGGCCTGGTCGAGCAAGATGCTACTTATCTCTCCAACGCTCGCCACATCTCTCTCATTGAGAAAGCTGTTGAAAGCCTCCAAGCAGTCAACGAAGGCCTGGCTATGGGCATGCCAGTGGACCTTCTCCAAGTCGATCTGACCCGCACTTGGGAAATCCTTGGAGAGATCACAGGAGATGCCGCTCCAGACGAGCTCATCACCCAACTCTTCAGCCAGTTCTGTCTTGGAAAATAACCATCAAAAAAATCGTATGTTGCAAACATACGATTTTTCTATTCTTAATTTCCTTGGTCCAGACTTTGGACAGTGAGGTAGGCTTGGTAAATCAAGAAGAGTCCTACTGCTGTCAAGAATGGAATAGCGAGAGGGAGTTCTGTCTCGATTTGGCCAAATGGTGAATTGCCGACAAAGTGAAGGCCAAAACCAGATACAAAATAGAACCAACCCGTCAGCATCAACTCCTTGCGACCTTTTGTCGCTTGAACGATCAAGTAGAGACCTACCATGAAAAGAGCTGTGTAGGCCCAGTGAGATACGACCCCATTCATGATCCGACCTAGGATACCAGATACTGCGTAAGAAAATCCTTCTGGCATGTCTTGACGGATATAGGCAAAGTCCTCCACAATCTGGAAACCAAGACCAGATGCAATCGCTAAAAGGAAGATAGATTTGATCCGACGCACATTGAACAAGTATAGGACAAAGAAAATCGGAATCAACTTGAAGGGTTCCTCAAAGAGGGGGCCTGCAATGGCACTCTCATACTGGTTCCAAAAATCGCTATTGGGCGCTACCGCTTGAATCATCTCGTGGAAATAGGTATTGGCAAAACTAGACAACCAACCTGCGATAAAGCCCCCACCTAGAAGAGAAAAGAGAACCGGAATCCAGGACAACTTCCACTTCTTTGCGAAATGAAAGAGAGCCCAAACAGCAGGAATCGCATAAACTAGGAGCAAGAGGACAGAGATACCAATGATTCCATACTGGCTACCTGTCATCCAACCAGCTGTGATAGACTGCGTCTCATAGGCCAGACCAATCGAGAGCAAGAATAAAAATAGAAACAAAATCGATTTGCGTTTCATAAAAAAACCTTTCTTTAAAACAATTAAAAAGGCTGGAATTCCAGTCTTTTTGTCTATATGGATATTGTAACAATAAAAGCTTAAAAAAACAATAAATGACTACGGAAATGACGATTGCTAGTTATTGCAAATACTTGCGATGAAGAATCTTACATGATAAAATATTAGACATAACATTGGCAGGAAAATCAGGTTGAGTTTTTACTCTTCGGGTTTCGGTGCTATCCCTGAAACTTCGGTTTCTAAACAACTGGAATTGCGATTGAATCGTTCGCCCCCAGTGTTATCAGCTCTCTACTTCGGTCGGGAGTTTTTTTATTTTCCTTAAGAAAACGATCTAAATAAGTCAAGATTGTTCTGTTATGGAAGCATACGAAACACAGTTTATATATTATTAAAACTCAAATTATGTGTTTTAAGTTATAAAATTAGTAAAAGGCTCTTAAAAACATTTAATAAGATCTACTATTTTGAATCAATATAAGTTTAAAAATCGAGATGAATAAATGTATAAAATTAATATTTTCTAGTGATTAAAGCTATATTTATTTTCTCTATTAATAAATGCATCTTCTCCACCCTCTAGAATATCACAAACATGTGTTCTAATACTCTGTTTTTGAAGTATAAATTGAGATTCTAAATTTTTCTTATTATTCTCTAAAGCTCCATTTATATAGTCAAACTTCTCACCATTTTGATTTGGAAAATCATCAGATTGTTGATTTGCTACAATAATATTTTCTGCATCGCCAGCTACAACTATATTGGGATTATGAGTCACAATTATTATTTGCCGTTTTAGTTTAGTTTGTTTAATATACTGCGTTAATTGATTATATATTGCTCTATTATCCAAGCTATCTTCAGGTTGGTCAATTAATACTGGGATTTTACTATCTGAAAATTCCAATATTAATTTTAATACTATAAATGCTTTTTTCCCAGGAGACATTTGATCAAACTTATCACCTTGATACTCGATTTCAAATTGATAATCATAAAAATTTGTTGTAAAAAAATGCTCTATATGGTTTAACTTATTTCTATTTCCATTAAATGTGAGATTATCATCTTCAAATATCGAGTCAATTACCTCATCAAAAGAATTAGTTAGTTTATCTATAAAATCTTGTTTTGAACGACCACGGGCACTGATGTAATCAAATTCCAGTTCAAGATCTTTTAAATTAAATTCTATTGAGATTTTTAAACTATCGTCATCCTCAATTTTAAAAGAACTTAACAAATCCTCTCTATATTTGGAATAAACTTTATATTTTGAAATAATTTTATTCTTGATATTTATATTTTCTTTATCAAGTTCATTTTTTCTATTTTTGAATTTTTCAATCCTAGATAAATTATCATATTCACCCTTAATAAGAGAATTTAATCTTGCTATTTCTGAATTATTTTTAGTAGCCTCAATACATTTTTTATAAGTACTATCATTTTCTATACTATTTATCTTATTTTCATTATTTCGAATTTGATCTTCTTTATTTATTTTAATTCTTCCAATTTCATATTCTTGTTGTTTTCTAAATGTATCTTGTAATCTAGCATTCAGTTGACCAATCTCGATTCTTAAATCTGGTGAAGGCGACAATGTATTATCATAACTTTTAATTTCAAATGTAATTGGTGGTATACTAGATAAATATTTTAAATCGGTTTCATAAACGGCTCTTTTGTTTTTTAACTCTTGTAATTCTCTATTTCGAGTTTCAAATAACTTACCCTCCATTTCAGATATCTTACTATCATCCATTAATAATTTTTTATTAGCCTCATAGTTTTCTATTCGATTTTTCGTAGCTTGTTCCTCTGCTTCAGGCTTAACCAACTCACTAATAGAATTTTGATTCTCTTTATAATTTTCAAGCAACTCAATAATTTCAATTCGCAAATTGTTACAGTTTTGCTCATATTTCTTTAGCTCAAGGTCCATATCTTTTGACTGAATAATATTTCCTACTAAATCCTTAAGTTTCTCCCTTTCTCTAGCCAAAGTATACATATGCTCTTGAGGTATATACTCAATACGTCTAGAATTTTCCTCTTGTTGATCTTTCCATATAATGTGAAAATCATCCAAATTTTCAAATGAGTAGGACTTAGTAGTCAATTCATGTCCCAATTTTTTCGCAATTGAATTTAACAAGGTTGACTTACCAGTTGAACGTCCCCCTATAATTGCATTTAAATTTTCAGATAAATATATATTACAATTCTTATATTGTATCTTGTCAATGACAAGTTCATCTTTTTCAAGAATTGGTTTATCTTTCTTAACACAAATACGATATTCTGGTTCATATTTAATTTGCTTTAAACCTTCAAAAGTTAAATCAGCTTTAACCCAAGAATATTTTGTTCCGATTTCTTCTAATGAATGAGCATCTGAAGATTGAAGTAATGGCCTAACGTATGGTGATTGATTTAGCCAGTATTCTCTATCGTTCATGATATTATTATGAGCACATTTTTTATCTTTACAAGTTACTGGATTATCACAACTCGAATGAATCAGAAAATCTGAATTAACACAGATATTTTCATAAACTGCCTTATTTTTAGGATCAGAGTCGCTAGTAGCACTACCGTGACCTCTAGCAAGAAAACCAGTTAAAAATCTACCACCTAAATCATTATCATTATTGAACACTTTCATCAATGTACTGAAATCAATATTTGCAACATTTTCAATTTCACACTTTGTTAGAGTATTAAAAGACTTATCTGTGCTTCCTATATTTGCTTTTAATTGTGCCAATAAATTTTTAATAGTTACATCTTCCAACTCATTATCAAAAATTATATGGTAATCAAAAAGTTGGTCAGTTTTATTTATGTTTGAAAGTCTAACTTCAAGATTCAAGAAAGTTGCAATACCTTGCATGTTTAACTTATTCTTTAACTTAAAGTCATCCTCAGTAAAATTAAAATAATTAGTTAAACCAACTGCCGATATGTTACTTTCTTTAATTTTTTGAATAAATTTATCTTCATCAATTTCTCCCTTACCATCTGATAATCCAAACTGATTATTTATCATAGTATATGGAGAATGGATATGCAAATCCCATTTTCTAAATTCTGATCCTCTGTTCGACACTTTTATCCTCCAATTTATCAAGCTAATATTGTTAAAGAAATTACAACTCTCTCAATCTTTCCCTAACCTCATCCTTACTTACTTCTTCGTTAAAGAATGGTAAACCAACAATTCGGTACCGATCATCATCTATAAGAGTTTTCGCTTCATCTCGCTCAGAAATTTGATGTAAGAACTCTTCCTTCCAACCCTCTTTACCGTTTACAAACGTACCTTCTGAATCTAAGAACTGGCTTCCTTTAGGTTCTATGAAAATCTGCCACGAAACATTACCAGTCTTCTTATCATTTGCAAACATGAGAAAATCTGGTTCAAATGGTTTCCCTTTATCAAAACTATAAATCCTCACAGCTTTTTCATTTCTAAGAAGATAAATATCTGTCCATTTTTCTTCTAACTCAGACATTAGATCTTTTAATAAACGAACAAGTAATTTTTCCTCATCTGTTCCAAAGTTATCATCATATGCGTACCAATCAAAACTATCAAGATCTTCATAGTAATTTGTCTCAGCCGGATTCTTTTGTGATAATCCAAATTCAGCTTGACTATTCTTCTTGATAGTATATTTCCTAAGGATGTTATCCTCAAACAAATCTTTAATTTGATATTTTTCAAAGGTATCAGAACCAAAGAATCGTTCCTCTTTCGAGATCAAATCCTTCTCTATATGGTACAGTAATTGTTCAGCAATATAAAGTTTATCTTCCTGTGTTAAATCTGAAACAAGCTTATGCTGACTTTCAACTCGTACATCTATATCAGAGAGCATTGCAATGAATCCTGAAACACTTCCTAGTCCTAAAAAGGCTTTTTGAAGATTATCAAAGGTGAAGTTCTTATTTCGGTTTATTGCTGCGCGTACTATATTGTTTCCAATTTCTTTACCAAATTTAAAACTAACTGAGGCCAGAGGTTCAGAAATATAGAGCGACTCATCAAATGCGTCTATATCATGAACTCCTTGACTTGGTAAAACAACTTCAAAGGATTTTGGAATAAATGATGTATCAAAGAGACTTTCTTGACGTCCCTCAGCTAATTCTTGATATGACAGACGTTTATTCATCCATACAACTCCATCTGTATAAGTGCGAGTTTTCTTGAATGATTCTTTCAATTTAAGATGTCGCTCTTCCAATTCTTGATCATCATAAATACCTGATTCACGTAAAACTTGCTTCAACTCAGAAATATAACGTGGATTGTTGGCAGAATGATAATGCAGTTGTTCAATTATACGAAGTTCATTGTTCTCATTTTCATCAAATTTACGAGTATATTTTTCTTCTACGTTATTTCCAATCACAAAGGGATAGTAACGTGCTCCACGACCTATTAATTGCTTTTCAGTATTAGTTGTACTCCCTGGAACAAAACCATGTCTTGTTACACGTCCATCACGAGTATCATATAATCGAACAATATCAAATAGATTTAATACATCCCAACCTTCATTAAGCATATCAACAGCAAAAATTGCACGAATTTCATTATCAGGATTTTCTAAGGTATTCACTTCATTTAAGCGGTCACTAGTTTTATGTCGTCCATCGATTAATAATAAGCGCTCCTCTCTAAAGTCATCTTGTAATTCTTTAATCAAATTAATGTCTGAGATACTTTGAGAGTCAAAAAAATCAAACGCATTCTTCAAAATTCCAGTCTTCGCCATATCTCGTTGCATTTTTAGATTCTCTTCATTTAGATTCTCTAACATTTCCAAAAAGCTATTTAAATTTTCTTGATTATCATTTATTTTTTTTGATTTAAACATAACAAGTGGTTTTATATTTAAGCCATTCTTAAGCGCCACTTTTTTTCGATATTGACTAATAATTATTCCCTGCAACATTCTATTATTGGTATCACTATCAACGAGGTGGAATAATACATCTTTAGAATATTTATCAAGCCGAAATCTTTTTAAATCATATCTATATAACAGATGGTTTCTATATTTTTGAGCAATTGATTTATCATTTAAATCAATTGTTGCGGTAAATTCAAAAAGGCTAGATTTTTCCGCACTTGCTTGAATTGCTTCAATAGTTGCAGTCCAACTACTATTGTCAGATTTCTCATTTTTATTTAAACCCGCATTCAAATGATGTGCTTCATCAGCTAAAAGAACTACAGAAATATCCTCAAATTGCTCATATGATAAGCGATTTTCTCTCGGAGTATTTAAATCCTGATGTAATTTTTGAATAGTTGTAAATACTATATTAATAGAATTATTTATACTATCCGAAAAATCAGATACTTCTCTTATATTAACAACGCAATTATTGATGACTATTTTATCGGCAAACAAATATTTATTACTTCCAGAGTCTAAAAAATTGGCACGAGTTTTTGTTAAAATATTATCATTATTTACAAAGAAAATAAAATTACGCTCACCTTGATGATACTTTTCTAATATGATAGCCGCCATCAATAAGGTTTTCCCTGAACCAGTTGCCATATTATATAGAAGATGTTCAGGCAACACCTTATTACTATCATCATCTTTATAGTATAAATACCTTTCCAATGCTTCTTTTTGATATGGCCTTAATGGATATTTTAAATTATCTGTAATATAGTTAGGAATATCTCTCGTAATTATATTATTTTTAACTAATATATCATAAGTCTCATATAAATACATTCTATATCATTCCTCTCCATAAAACATCCTGTTCAATCTTTTATCTTCATCCGAGACATTATAATGAACATATAAATTATTATTATCAATCAATTCTAACAACAATTGCTTTTGCTGTGTTAAACTTAGTGAAATAAAATCTTCTTCTAACAATTTTTTAGGATTTACACGATATGATAAAAATGAGCTTGACTTCATCTTATTAAAAATAATTAATATTTCATCGAGAGATTCTGCTCTTTTAATTTGCCTAACTGTATTTTGTGCATCATTTTTCAGTTCACAATATACGAAAGAACCTCCTCCCATCCAACCTTCTTGTTCTGATATTCCGCCATTTTCACCATCTATAACTTTTTCTAAACGTGCTAAAACAATATCACCAATATAGTCCATTTGTTCTATACCTATATATTGTCTATTCTTTTTATGTGCAACCGCAGCAGTTGTCCCAGATCCAAGATGATAATCTAAAACTATATCGCCCTCTTTAGTTGTACATTCTAAAATATTGGCAATTAATAGCTCTGGTTTAGCGGTATCAAACACTTTACTATCATCAGTAATATTAAATAATTTTCTTAACTCAGCTGTAGCATCTTGATTTTGCCCCCAATCTAACAATAAATCTGTAATAGTTTTACCCTTTGAACATTCTTCATCCGTTTTATCCCGTCTAAAAGAATTATTTTGAGTAATAAATAATAAGTCTTCATCACAAAATCGACTAATCTCAGATTGAGTATTTCTATATTTAGCTTTTGCACGAAACGAATTTACGGAATACCGCAATGCAAGCACAATATGGCAGCTTCAGGACGGCTTC
>ERZ773026.1890-NODE-1890-length-10213-cov-4.509254_pt1 | contig 10213 bp, 12 predicted proteins | sample MGYA00580838_ERZ773026 | MGnify/ENA primary metagenome ERZ773026 (study PRJEB29015, sample SAMEA2738006) | human oral metagenome | biome: human oral; feature: human-associated habitat; material: dental | place: China | collected 2055 ... | reverse complement strand
AACGTTTTGAGAATTGTGATGCTTTACGAGCTTTCTTAAGACCTGGTTTGGAAAGCATGAGTTTCAGTTGAAGTAAAAACAGCGCAATATCAAGGCTTTTCAGAACTAAAACTACTTATTCATTTCATAAAATATGAATCAATATTTTTTAAATAGGGGAATAGTTCAGTTCTGTATGCAGATAATATACAAAAGGAACACTTCCGTCTTTGAAGCGTTCCTTTTGCATTCTTGCAAAAAATTATATCGTTAAAATTTAAACTCTAGAAAATGACTTATCTTTTTTTCAAATCTGTCGCTACCTATGCCTTGTTTAAAACCGTAAGTCTCATACATAGAATTTTTCATTACATATTGAATAGATTTCATAACACTTTTTTTATCATTTGATAATGTGAGATATAGTTGTTGCAACTCTTCTAACGAATTCCCTTCTAACATTGCCATCCACATTCTTAATATACTTACAACAACATCCGATAATTGAATAAAAACATCATTATCAGACTTTACAAATTTGTAATTCGCTTTTTTCCCAGAAAATTCTACAGGAGATTCTTCTAGTTTTTCTTGAATAGTATATTCTTCATCAAATATGTGCTCTGAATTATAGTAACTAATTATGGAATTTGCATACACAGAATGGTAATTTTCAATCATAACACCAGCTTTATTCGATGTTAGTAATATTAAATCTTCTTTTTTATGAGCTTTAAGTGACTGCCTTATGTATTCCATATTAAAATCCTCAATAGTTGGATTAAATCTCTCAATCCAACTTAACAATTCATTAATAAATTGCTCCTGATTGGTAACATTAGGGTATTCAAAATACTTCATGAAATTTACAAACCAATCTTTATCTTTTTTTATATAATAATACAGTGAATTTTTTAAGTCTCTACTAAAATTTAACCCTCCAATAGCCGATTCTGGCAACGTATCAATTATATCAACTATACTAAAATAAAAATTATCTAAATATGTGTAATGTATCCAACAGTTATTTTTTTCCAACCACTCAACAAAGATTTTAAACTTCGGTTTAGAAAGTAATTCTATGAAATTTTTAGACTTTTGCTGAATATGCTTAAATTTTATCTCTCTCATATTGGACTGCAATTTTAAATTATCAACCAGTTCATCTGTAATGCTTTGCTGTAAAATTTTTCCTTTTTCAAAAGCTAGACCACCCAAAATAAAATATGCATGTTCGTTAAAATTAAAGCCTTCTTCTGTCAACTTAAAAACTCTAGCATTATTGGTTTCATCATAGTATAAGACATACTCTTTATCCATATTCGGAATATTATGCAAACTAGCAATATTCTCTATCATTCCTGTATAATCCATTCCACTTACCTCAGAATTCTAAAATTTCCATTCTTCTTGTATTTCTAAAAATGCATCCCTCAGCTCCGCTATTGCTTTGTACCTCAAATTATGATTAGAATTCAAGCCTTTTTCCATAAACTCTTTTAGTTTTGGAAAATCAAATTTATTCATATTTTTATATCTTCCAGTTAAAACAAAGTAAATTAATTTCGAGAGTGCGTAATATTCGTATTGCTTGTTGTAATTTTTAAACCCTTCTGTACTTAAACTAGATACATCATTAAAATATCCACGAACTTCTGTTTCTAACGATGTCAGCTGGCTATCAACTGTTTTAACTATTCCAAAGTCAGCAATTTTTACGACAACCTCATCTTGATATTTTTTGAGTAAAACATTTTTGGGACTAATATCTCTATGCAAAACCCCAATTCTGTCAAACACTTCAAAAGCCCTAATTATTTGTAAACATAGCTTTCTACGTATCGTAAAATTGAGCTTCTGATTATTCTTCAAAATATAATCATATAATGAAAAATCTGCGAACTCCATGAAGTATTCATTTTTATTTTTATCTAAACGATAAACTTCTAATACATAAGGAGAATTTATGGATTTCATAACTTCATACTCTTTATAAAATCTCTCCAACTCTTTAGCATCTAAATTAGTCCTAGCTCTTTTCACAACAAAATATTTATCATAGAAATCATCAAAGTATTTAAAAACCTGAGCATACGACCCTTCACCAATAGGGAACAATTTAAAACCAGATTCAACTCCCCCACTTTTTTTATTAATAGTATCTCCAATAAAAAATATAGGTAGTTCGTATTTAATTTCATTTTGCTCCATATCTGTAGGAATAGAACTTCCATTATACTCCATAAGGAATTGATTACATTTTTGAAATATTTCACCATATTCTTTATCAACTGTAAAACCAATATTCTTTAATTCCGAAATCTTTGATAACCTATCCATAATGTTGATACAAGCCAGCAATTTCCTACTTGAATCCGCCAAATAGTAAAAATTTTTCTGCTTCATTCTAGAGTTCATTTCACGCAAAAGCAGATTAACATGATAATGAATACTTGATAATAGCAAAGAAAGACGTTCTCCAAAATCTTCTTGATATAGATACTGATTGTCTGATTGAAATCCATTTGAAAATGTCTCAATAAAATCAACTTCTATTGATTTTATTTTATTAGATAGCTCTGCAGTCATATATCCATCAATTATGCTCATGATACACCATTCCCTTACTACATGTTACTAAAACCAAGCACCTTAATATTGCTTACATAAGGTGATGGTTCTTTGTCATAAACCTATTATAGTATTTTTCTTTTTTATATTCTACTCATCCATATCTCTCAGCGCATACTCGCATGCTTGAATGACAAAGCTTGAAAAAGTTACATCCTTGTTTTGTACTGCTTTCTCAATTTCTTCAATCAGTGGTAGGGGGAAGCGGATTGTTTTATTTTCAGTTTCTTTTCGATTTGATTTTAATTGGAATGCCATGCTAAATCTCCTATCATTTTTGTCTTTAGGATATAGCATTACGCACACGAATAATGCGTTGCGTTTTGCATTACGATTTTAGAACTTGTACGATATAATTTAGGAAATGCTACAAAGGATATTACTATGGATAGTGTTGGTTCATTACGCCGTTTCTTGAACTAAAAAATACTCTAATTTCTTCGGTACAAAAACAAATTAGTGACATTAGGGGAAAGATTTTTGGAGAGAAAGCAAAATTAAATAGTCTGACAGATGAGAAAGTTTTTTACAAGATTTTAAGTGGCAAATAAGGACTAGAGGTTTTACAATTTTTAACCTTATATATTTTCCATCACTTTTAAGTTTGTTTATCTACTTGATAATAATGACACTTATAACTGCTGGGATAACAATTATATGGGTTATAGTTGAAACTTTCGTAATATACACTCCATACAAAATGTACTTTACTCTTGAAATGTACTTTATTTGAAGCATAATAAACTACATTTTTGGGTTTAATACTCCTTTGCTAATAATATTTACAAAGTGAGTCTGGGACAAAAGTCCCTTATCTCCAAAAAAAGCAACGGTTTTTGAACTGCACCCCAAAAGTTAGACAGAAAAAATCTAACTTTTGGGGTGTTTTTATTATGAAATTGACTTATAAAGATAAAGTTCAGATCTATGAACTTAGAAAACAAGGATATAGCTTAGAGCAGCTTTCAAATAATCATAAAGATATCGGAAATACAGTAATTGGTCGTGAGTCTTGGTGGAAAATTGCTCTTCAAACTCGTGAATTTGGGTATGACTGCAATTAAAAGCGATTACATGTTCAACAATTATGTAATTTAGAAAGCGAGAAAAATGCAACAAAATAAATAACACAAAACACGGTTCACGATCCGTGTTTTTGTATGAATGCACATTTCAAAATTATTTTTTGCTCACTTAAATAAAGTACATAATTAAGAATGATTAACCCCAAAATTTTTTTGGTTACTAAATAGCACATCGTTTTATTAAGTAATAATCTTGTGTATCTTTCCGAAAAATTTATATTTTCCTGAAAGATGAATATGTTTTTTTTTACAGATTTAAAAACCAGGCCCTTATATAAATAAGAATTACTTTCAATAAATGTTAATGGGTTTCAACGTTTTATAAATCGTGATGCTTCACGAGATTTTTAATACTGGTGTGAAAAATATTAGCTTATGATAAATCAAAATCGTGTGATACTAATTTTTAATTAACTTTCTTTATAGCCGTTTCTACTACAGTACCATCATCAATTACTAATAATTTTATAAAAGAAATTGCTAAGTAATTTATATCCAAATTATATTTTTTGTCTAGTTTATTAGTATAATCAACGTTATCCTTTAAGATTATCTTTCTTTCTTTATCGTATACATAAATACCAATTATAGCACTTTTAGAATTTCCATTTAATAAACAATCAATTGTGATTGCCGATTTATTAAATTTTTGTTTATTTTCTAATGTAACATTAAAATCATATACATGGAGATTAGGAATGTTATATATAATACTCTCCGAAATTTTATCTAAGAGTGAGTCTAACATCACATCATAACTAGTCATTTCTTCATTATTTGGATATACCTTAATTATAAGTTCATTACTATCCGGACATAATAAATTTGTAATTTCAAACTCTAAATACCTTTCAAATCCCTTTGAAAAACCAACAAAGGATCCATTTAGCCAGATGTAAAAAGGAAAATTAAAACTTCTCAATTTTAAGATATTTTTTTGTTAATTAATGTATCTTCAGCCTTAAAATTATTAAATAACGTTACTAATTCCTGTTCATTGTTGCTAGTTTTTGTATTGAAATCTGGTATTTTGTATATCCAATTATTATTTAAATGTATCATATCCATTTGAAAATATTCAAATTGTTTTATATCTACATATTTATTATAAAAAAATGCTCAGAATGTTCAGGTAGCTGATTTATTCCTTTTATAATAGAATTTTTTAACCAGCTATATTCCACCTCAAAATTTTTCATCATTTATTCCTCTTTGTAGAACAATATACAATCGTATGCCTACGCCTACTTGATGTGCCAAATTAAGAAAACAGAGTCTGTTATACCAGACTCTGCAAAACCTATTTAGTTGCTGGTTGTTGTTGGGTGATACAGTGAATGTTACCTCCACCATATGCAATCTCTGTAGTTTCAACTCCGACAACTTTACGATCTGGGAACATTGCTTGGACTTGTTCAACTGCTAACGCGTCATTTTCATCACCGTATTGAGGTAGAATAATTCCTCCATTTACTATTAAGAAGTTCAAATATGATGCGATAGCAACTTCTCCTTCCTCTCTTGGAATAGCTCCTTCTGAATAATCAATCGTATCTGCATCTTTTAGATAACATGGTTTCTTCGTAACACACATTTTATGTACTTTTAATTTTCTACCTTTTGCATCTGTTTGTTCATTTAAAAATTCAAATGCAGCCTTAGCTTCCTTATAGAACGGATGATTTTCATCTTCAGTATAAATGCAGGCAACTTCTCCAGGCTTAACAAAACATGCTACGTCATCAATGTGTCCATTTGTTTCATATGGATCAATCCCATCTTTCACCCAAATTACTTTTTCACAATTTAGATAATCTTTTAATTTTTGTTCAATTTCCTCTTTTGATAAATGTGGGTTTCTACTTGGGTGTAGTAGGCACATTTCAGTAACCATAACTGTACCCTCACCATCGACGTGAATTGATCCACCTTCTAAAACAAAATCCTCTGTTTTATAAGAATCAGTATCTGTTAATTCACAAACCTTTCTTGCAACAAGAGCATCTTGATCCCAAGGGAAATAAAGCCCGTCAACTAGACCTCCCCACGCATTAAACTCCCAATCCACTGCCCGACGTTCACCTTTATCATTTATGAGGAATGTTGGACCACAGTCACGAATCCACGAATCATCATTGGTCATTTCTATGACTCTAATGTTTTCACAATCAAGTGCTGATACCCGAGCTATAGCATTTTCAAATTGAAGGGGTGGTACACAAAGTGAAACTGGCTCAAATTCACTAATGGCTTTAGCTACATCTAAGAATGCCTTTTGAGCAGGTTTTGCTCCCAAACGCCAATTATCATTTCGCCATGGCCATAACATCCAAATTTGTTCTTGATTTTCGAATTCTCCTGGCATTCGAAATCCATCAACTTTAGGGGTTGTCCCTACAATACGTTTAGACATCACAAGTCCTCCTTTTATTGTATTAGTATTAAGTCGCTATCATTTTTTAATTTTCTTAACACGAATAATAACCTCACCTAAGACTAGGCAAATGAACGAACCAATAGTTACAGGTAACTTATCAGCTAATGTTACTTCGTCAAATGATAATGGGAACGCTGTAAATAAGAGAGAGATAAGAATCATAATAATCGGGATGACTACCATAATTTTTAAAACAAAACTACTTCCTCCAACTTTAAATGGGCGAGGAGTTTCTGGATCTATTTCTCTCAGTTTATAGAATGCTGGAAAAACAGGTACATAAGAAAGTAGAAACATCACAAGATTTAATGAGAAAAACGCCCAAAATAGATCCTGATTTGGTAGTATTGGTGCAATGATTACTACAAGTGTTGCAACAAAACCATTTGCTAAGGCAGATCCAATCGGCATATTATTTTTCTTACTACGCTTTGCAAAGAACTTTGGCATATCTCCATTTTCAGCAGCATAACATGCTGTGTTATTCACACCCAGTGACCATGAAATCATATTTCCAAAAAGTGTTAACAAGAACATGAATGCCATCAAAATTATGAACCATCCGTTCTCAGATCCTGTCAAAAGCTTAAAGCTATCCATCATACCGCTACTAGTGGAAATTTTATCTACAGGAATCGCTACCCCTATACCAAATGCAGAAAATATATAAATAGCCGCAATAACTAAGCCTGCAACAATTATAGATTGAGGTATTTGTTTTTTAGGATTCTCCATATCATCTGCGCACGTACAAATAACTTCAAAACCAAGTAGATTAAAAATAATAACAGATATAAATGATAAGCTGTTTAAATCAAATGATGGCAAAAGTGACTCTAATGTAATTTTATTAGCCATTCCTTTTGTGAAAGCAATATACAGTCCCAAAACTCCAACTAACAATGCTAATATCATTTTAATAATTGCTGCGCCATTAAGGATCCACACGCTATCACTTGCTGGATAAAAGCTTATCCATATGATTAACCAAATAAAAGCAAGTTCAATTAATAATGTCCAGAACATTGAAAACTTAATTCCTGTAATTGTCGTCAATAATTCAGGAGTCATAACTGCTAATGATGCCAACCACAATGGGAAATTAATCCAATAATACCACGAGGTCCTTGAACCCCAACGATGCCCGAAAGCCTTTGTCACCCAATCGTAAATTCCACCGTCGCCTATATAAGTAGTTCCTAGTTCAGCTGAGATCAATCCATATGGTAACAAAAAGGCAACTAATAAAAATAACCACCAGAAGAATTGTGAATTCCCAATCGCTGCAACTGGAGCTGCAGCTTCTGCAACAAATACTACACATATTACAGTTAATACTGTAGTAAACAAACTAAATTTTTTCTTTTCTTCCATTTTTTTCTCCTTCCTTTAAGAGGAGAGTTATAACATCGTCAATTTAAAGCAAATTAACCCTTTTTATTTTAAAAATGATTCCAGTTCTGCTTTAGCTACAGATTGTTTTTCAAGGTCATATGGATGTCGTTTTTCAAAATCACGAAGTAGGTAAACCAAGATACCTCGCATTGAAGTTAAACGATTTTCTGCCTCATCAAAACAAACTGAATTTGGTCCGTCCATCACTTCATCAGACACTTCTTCGCCACGTGTAGCAGGTAAACAGTGCATGAATTTACAATTTTCTCCAGCTTTAGCCATCATTTCTGAATCAACATGAAATTTAGGATAGAAAACTTTCATACGTTCTTCTTCTGATAATTCTGCTTCATACAAGCCATACCATACATCAGTATATAAAAAATCTGCACCTTCGATTGAAGCTATGTCGTCTGTTACTAAATATTTACCACCTGATAGTTTGCAAATTTCGTCGTATTTTGACTTATGCATATCATTTAATTGGAATCCCTTCGGACCGAAGTGAACAAATTCCATACCCATTTTCAACGTTATTAATCCTAAAGAGAAGCATACTTGAGTTGCATCTCCTACAAATACTACTTTACAATCTTCTAATTTTTTTCCTTTCGGCAAGTTTTCAATAATCGTAATCAGATCTCCCAATTCTTGTGTAGGATGATTATAATCACTCATACCATTAATAACCGGAACTTGTGAAAATTTTGCCAAATCAACCACACTCTTATGACGTTCTACACGTGCCATAATAATATCAGTCAAGCGAGACACAACTGTTGCTGTATCTTCTAATGTTTCATGACCTCCTAGTTGAATTTGACCAGGTGCTAAATATTGTGCATGCCCCCCAAGCTGTGTCATCGCTGTTTCAAAAGAAATCCGTGTCCTTGTAGATGATTGTTGAAAAATCATGCCTAAAGTTTTATTTTTCAACAAAGGTGGATAATAGCCATTCTTAATACAGGCTTTAATCTTGAGAGACAAATCAGCAATTTCTAAGAGTTGTTCTTTAGAGAACTCTTCGGTTGTGATATAATCAATTTTATTGCTCATAATTGAGACCTCCTGTGTTGTTATACTTGAATGATATTGCAAAAATACACAGTTTACGATAAACTAAAAGATGTAAACCTTGATTTTTTTAAAGTTTAAGTACTAAACCCAGTATTTCTCTTTTAAAAAATGTAATGCTATTTTAAATATAAACTTTTATTTTATTGATTTACAATAAAGTTTAGAGTTTTAATTAGTTTCACAGACCAGATGGAGGCTAAGTATGATTGAAATAGTTTATATATACAATGTATTTTTAATAATACTGTATACTTTAACACTTGGTTTTGTATTGACCTATTCTTTAAATTCAGAAAAGGATAAAAAATACTTATTTTTCACAATTTGTTTGTACCTAGTTTTTTTTATCTTTGATAATCTGATCCTATCAATGACAGAAATAATCAAAGATTTTGGAAACACATACAACCACCACTTCCTAGGTGTTCCTTTTGTTAAAACTATCATATATCTTGTTAATAATATGTGTCAGTTTTGGATAGTCGCTAAGCTGAGAAAAGAAACACCTTCTATAACCCATTACTGCTTTATTTGTATTACTTTCATATGGATGGTATTCCCAATTCTAAATAACTCTCCTTTGAGAGTATTTATGTACTACCTTCCCAACCAACTCCTTTTGATTTATACTGGTATATACGCAAAACGGAATCTAATATCTTTAAACATTAGTAATAGAAATAAAAGTTACTTAAAAACAATTTCAAATATCGGAATGATATTTGGAACTCTAATTATCCTAGAAGATTTATTTGTAATTTTTAATATAGATTCGTATGACTTATTAAATCTAAGGATTCAAAATAGAAACATATGCGAAGATATGTTCACTATTACTGTTTGTTTGTTGATTATTAAATATATACTTTCTGATTGGAAAATTATTTCAAATGTAGAGGAACAATTAAAATCACTTGATATGTCTACAAATATCAATAATAATAGTACTTTAGATTTATTCTACGAAAAGCTACATTTAACAGAGCGTGAAAAGGAAATTTTTTCACTATTACTAGAACATAAAAGCAATCAGGAGATTGCTGACCAATTATATCTTTCAGTTGGGACTGTAAAAACTCATGTACATAATATTTTTATGAAACTTGAAATTACCAAACGAAATCAACTTTTTGAAGTATACAGTTCCTTTGAAAACCAACATCCTGAACTATAATAAAGTAATTGATCCCCTAAAAAATAAAGACATCTGATATACTCGTTATCAGATGTCTTTTTACTTATTCTTATTGTAAAATAGAATGAACTCTATACGAAGACGTCATCCTGAACTTTCACCAGCTTCCCCACACAAATTAAGACATACTGGTGCTACTTTGGCAAGACGTGCTGGCGTATCCTTAGAAGATATTTCAGAAGCGCTTACCCATAGTGATAAACAAGTCACCAAGACCTACGTGAATACAACTGACACAGTCAATCAAACAGTCGGGGAGATTGCTTTTAGAAATCTGAAAAAATGAATCAGGGAAATTTCAGGGAAATTCTCAGGGAAACTCTTGTTTTTTAACCCAAAAAAGACATCCAAGAGAATACTCTTGAATGTCTGTAAACGTTGATATAATCGTATTGATTAACGTTTTGAGAATTG
>ERZ773026.1888-NODE-1888-length-10220-cov-2.614757_pt1 | contig 10220 bp, 9 predicted proteins | sample MGYA00580838_ERZ773026 | MGnify/ENA primary metagenome ERZ773026 (study PRJEB29015, sample SAMEA2738006) | human oral metagenome | biome: human oral; feature: human-associated habitat; material: dental | place: China | collected 2055 ... | reverse complement strand
CTTCAGCGGCGATTAATCAACAGTTTTACAACATTATCCGTTTAAGTGAACAACCCGATCAAATCACAGAGATTGGCTATCAAAGTACGCAATTATTACAAGATATTGAAGAAAACTTGCCTAACCTGCCAACGACACGTGAAGAACAAAATGTTCAATCCAATGCAGCACAGCAAGCAACTGATAATCAACAAGAGCAAGATTGGAATAAGATTAAACAAGAGATCAACCAACGTATTCAACAAGCTATTGCACTCTATCAACAAGGTGAAAGCAAAAAAGCAATTCTTTCTGTACAAGACACCTATTTTGATGTGTTTGAAAGCAGTGGCATGGAGAACAAAATTGGCTCTCGTGATAGCAACTTTAAAGCTGAACTTGAAGGCTACTTTACTCGTTTAGTGAGTTTAATGAAAGCTGAACAAGGTGATAAGTTACAAGCACAAGCTGATGGTTTAGACCAGAATCTAACTAAAGCGGTTGAAATGTTACAGGGCGGAGAACAAAGCGATTGGTCGATGTTCTTATATAGCCTTTTAATCATCCTTCGTGAAGGTTTAGAAGCCTTGTTAATTGTTGCGGCTATCGTGACTTACTTAATTAAAAATAACCACCAAGATAAATTGCCAGTTATCCGTCAGTCTGTTTATGTGGCATTAATTGCCAGTGTGATTACCGCATTTATCTTCCAGCTTATCTTTGAAAATTCCGGTCAAAACCGTGAATTGCTCGAAGGCTTTACGATGATTTTTGCCGTAATCATGCTCTTTATGATGAGTTACTGGTTATTGTCCAAAGTCGAAGCGCAAAACTGGAAACGTTATTTAGAAGGTAAACTCTCCACTGCCCTCACTACTGGCTCACTCATTGGCTTATGGCTGACCAGCTTCTTAGCCGTGTATCGTGAAGGAGCGGAAACCGTATTGTTCTACTATGCCCTCGTGGGTGATGCGAAAAGTGCGGTCAGTTTTATCTACCTTTTCGCAGGTATCATTGTCGGCGCAATTATTCTCACCATTTGCTACTTCGTGATGCGTTATACCGTGGTGAAATTACCGCTTAAACCATTCTTTATGTTTACGGGTTCATTTATGTACTTAATGGCCTTTGTATTCGCCGGTAAATCTGTTTTAGAACTCATTGAAGGCAAACTTTTCGAGCCAACGCTGATTAGCGGTGTGCCTGAAATTTCGTGGTTAGGTATTTATCCTTATATGGAAACCTTGATTCCACAAGCAATCTTACTCGTCGCAGCCATATTTGCTCTGTTTATTATGAAATATCAAAGCAAAAAAGCCGCGTAATACCCAACAATCCTTTAGGAGAAAAACAATGAAAAAAGCACTTTTAGCAACAGCATTATTTGCGGGTATTTTCACCGCGTCTACTGCTAACGCATTCCAAGAATATCCAATCGGTGAAGCGGTAACCATGAATGAAATGGAAATTGCGGCGGTTTATCTCAAACCAATCGATATGGAACCACGTGGTATGGGTTTACCAGCTGCGAAATCAGATATCCACTTAGAAGCGGACATCCACGCAGTAAAAGGTAATAAAAATGGCTTTGGTGATGGTGAATGGATGCCTTACTTAACTATCAACTATACTTTAGTAAATGCTGATACGGGTGAAAAACAAGAAGGTACCTTCATGCCAATGGTAGCTGGTGACGGTCCTCACTACGGTGCAAACATCAAAATGATGGGCGTGGGTAACTATAAATTAACCTATCACATTGACCCGCCACCAAAAGCCGGTATGCACCGTCACACTGACGAAGAAACCGGTGTTGGCCGTTGGTGGAAACCGTTTGATGTTAACTATGAATTCAAATTTACCGGTTTGAAATAATCCGTTTAGGTGTTAACAAAAACAATAAATAAAACACCTTGAGACATATCGAGGTGTTTTTATTTATATTGAGACATCATTAGACATCATTAACATCCGTTTCACAAAGATCCTTACCTACCTCCCTTATACGGAGGAAACAAAATACTTAAAAAAATAGGCGACATGATTCATTTAAATTTTCGGAGCAAGCTATGAACTATTTCTTTGTCTTTCTTATTCAAAGCCTACTCCCTTTTTCTCTGCTGCTGGCGTGTAGCTGGGTGGCTTATCCTCATGCTAATTTCAAAAAACTGGCATGGCTTGCCATTCTCAGTTTTATCATCGGCAGTGTAATTACGTTAAATTTACCCAATAGCCAAAACGTTAAACTCGCCCTTGCCATTTTTAGCCTGTGCATTTTACTCTTTGCTTACTTCTCTCAATTTATTCATTGGCAACGCCTAAATACCTTTTGGCACATCATGCTCGCCATATTGGCAGGAAGTTTCTGGGCGAAAGATCCAAATATTACCGCCATCACCGAAACGGATGTCATCAACACTGATTTCTTATTACACATCAGCGCTATCGCGCTGGGATTTATTTTCTGTTTAGTGGTTGCCGGTTGGTGTTACATTTTATTTTCACAGAGTAAAACATCGAAAAAAACGACCGCACTTCGTCTTCTACTCAGCGCGATTATTACCTTCATTTTGATCGCCCCGCTCCTTGGAGATGTGTTACTTATCTTAATGAAATTGCAAGTCATCGAACTCACTAAAGTGCGGTTAAGTTTCGTGGCAAAATCCGGCAATATCACGACTTATTTGAACTACATTAACGCAGCTATTCTTGCCGTTATCCTTCTTATTTTCGCTTTAAATATTCATCGCCCACGCGTGCGCACTGCCAATAGCGAACAACAACCTATCGAAAAACGCAAAGCCATTGCTGCCAAACACACCTCCGGCAAAATTATCGGCTATGGCATAACGGCAATTCTCATCATGTTGGCTACGCAATTTTACTGGGACAGAATCGCGTCCCAGCCGCCACAACTTTCCGAAGCTCAAAGAGTTACCTTAGATGCAGAAAATAACGTACACATTCCAATCGAACAAGTAAAAGACGGCAAATTACACCGTTTTCTTTGGGTTGCTGATGACGGCAAAGCGGTACGCTTCTTCATTATTAATCGCCTACCCGACAAACTCAGTCTTGCCGCCGTGTTCGACGCCTGTATTTTGTGCGGCGACCAAGGCTATGTGATGGAAGGCAACCAAGTGGTATGCGTAGGTTGTGGCGTCCGTATGTTTACCCCTTCCATCGGCAAACCGGGCGGTTGTAACCCGGTGCCGATTGATGATTGGAAACAAACAGATACGGAAGTGGTCATCAACAAGAAAAACTTGGAAGAAGGCTTGAACTATTTCAGTACCATCATTGAAATTGAAGTGGTGGATCCCGTCAATGGTAAGAAATTGACCAACACCAAAACGGAACACAAATACAGCCATGAAGGCAAAACCTATTTCTTTACTGATGAAAAGAACTTGGATCTGTTCCGTGATAATCCTGAGGCCTATTTAAACAAAGCCGATGAAACGTCAACCGCCAAGGAGGAAAAATAATCATGTTAGCGCGAATGTTATTTCAGTCTTGGCGTTATGGTTTAAAGCGTAAGTTTCTTGCGATTGTCACCATTTTCCTCGCTGCTGGTTTGATTTCCGCCTTGCTCGCCGTGTCCATTGACATTGGTGACAAAATGGCAAAAGAGTTGAAATCTTACGGTGCCAATATTTTGGTGGAACCGGCTAGCAGTGCCGTTTTGCCGGATGATGTCAGCGGTCGTAGTTCCCTCGCTACGCAAGATTTTTTAGATGAAAAAGAACTGCCGAATGTTAAAGACATTTTCTGGCGCAACAACATTGTGGGGTTCGCGCCCTTACTGAGCACACAGGTAAAAGCCAACGTAGCTAAGGGTGCAGAAAACGATGTGAGCATCCTCGGGACGTTTTTTGATCATAATATTCCTGTGCCGGATGAAGAGGATTACCACACCGGGCAAAAAATCATCAGCCCTTATTGGCAAGTAGAAGGCGAATGGGTGAATGATGCTACTGATGATTTCGGTGAACACATTCCTGCCCTGCTCGGTGCCCAGCTTGCCAAACAACAGCAATGGAAAATCGGTGATGTGATCACATTAAGTTATCAGGCAGAAGAAAACGCGTCACCACAACACATGACCACCATCGTGAAAGGCATTGTTAAAACCGGCGGCACAGAAGAACAACAACTGATTTTGCCGTTAAGTGCGGTGCAAAATTTACTTGGATTAGAAGGCAAGGTACAGGCGATTAAAGTCTCCGCGCTCACCGTGCCGGAAAATGATTTATCCCGCAAAGCCCGCGCCAATGTGGACGGTTTAGCCGCAGAGGAATATGACCGTTGGTATTGCACAGCCTACGTTTCCTCTATTTCCCATCAATTGGAAGAAGCGATTTCCGGCGCGATTGTTCGCCCTATTTGGCAAGTCGCGGCTTCCGAAGGCGTCGTCATTGAAAAAATTCAATTATTACTCGCTGTCGTCACCCTTGCCGCACTGATTGCCGCCGCCATGGGCATTGCTTCATTAATGACCACAACCATTATCGAACGCAGCAAAGAAATCGGCTTAATGAAAGCACTCGGCGCCTATCAATGGCAAATCGTCTTGCTGTTTTATTGCGAAGCCATCATCAGCGGCTTAATCGGTGGCATCTTAGGTTGCATTGCCGGTTGGGGGTTAGCACGTTTTATCGGTGCCACGTTATTTGGCGCACCACTCAGTTTCGCCTGGATCGTTATTCCTTGCGTATTGGTACTTTCCGTTTTGATCGCCGTAGTTGGCGCTTGGTTCCCGGCACACCGAATTGCCCGTCTTTATCCTATCGAGGTGCTCTATGGCAGACAATAAACCTATCAATATGTTTTGGCGCTTGGTGTTACGCGCCTTGCGTCTGCGCTTGCAACGGGTATTCATCATTTTTGCCGCACTCACGGTGGGCGCAAGCATTGTGACGGCAATGGCGGCGGTGTACTTCGACATCAACACCAAAATGAGCCAAGAACTGCGTACCTTTGGTGCCAATTTTTATATTGGCCCCAGCAACGGCAATTTAATCAAAGTGGATCAAGTGCAACAGATCCTTGACCAAGCACCGAAAGGCTTAATTACGGCTGCCAGCCCCTATTTATATGGTGTGACACGTAGTGATTTAGAAAAAATCGTGATGATGGGCGTGTGGTTTGAAGACATGAAAACCCTTGCGCCTTATTGGCAAATCACAGGTAATCCTATCGGGGTGAACTTCGACGAGCGCAACGCTATGATCGGTAAAACTCTCGCGGAACGGCTCAATTTAAAAGTGGGCGATAAACTCACATTAAGCCTAAATTCCGTGGATAAACACCAGTTCAATATTAAAGCCATCGTAGAAGCGGGCGATGCCACCGACAATATGTTGATCGTAAGCCTCGATTTTGCACAAAACTGGTTGGAAAAAGAAAACCTAGCGACCAACGTGTTGTTAAACGTCAAAAACGATCAAGGCCAAGTGGATCAATTCGCCCAACAGTTGCAACAACAGTATCCCGATTTAGATATTCACCCGATTCGCAAAGTCTCCGCCTCCGAAGGGCAAATTTTAGATAAAATCAAAGGCTTGATGGGCTTGATTTCTGTAGTGATTTTGATTTTAGCCACCCTTTGCGTGAACACCACCTTAATCGCCATTGTGGGCGAACGGGCGAAAGAATTTGCGTTGCAAAAAGCTCTCGGTGCGAAAAGCCGCGACATCATCAAACAAATCGGCGCAGAAACCTTGATTATCGCCCTTTGCGCCATTGTATGCGGCTTAATCATCGGCTATCTATTAGCACAGGTGCTCGGCTTAACCGTATTCAAAGCCTATATAGATATGCGCCTGCCGGTGCTCCCGATTACCATTACTTTATCCTTATTAGTGGCGTTTATCGCAGTTATTGTGCCGACCCGCCGCGCTTTAGAGATTCAAACCGCCAACGTATTGAAAGGGGAATAACATGGCTAAACCAGTCATTGAAACACAGCATTTATATAAAAGATTCGGCCAAGTGACCGCACTTGAAGACATTAATATTCAAATTGCCGAAGGCGAATTCGTCTCTATCATGGGTGCCTCCGGTTCAGGTAAAACCACATTAATGAATATTCTCACCGGCTTGGATACCGCGACAGAAGGCAAAGTGATTTTAGACGGAGTGGACGCAGCACAACTGGACGAAACGGGCAGACAACGTTTCCGCGCGGAAAAAATCGGCTTGGTGTTCCAACAATTTCACCTCATCCCCTATTTAACCGCGCTTGAAAACGTGATGTTGGCGCAACATTATCACAGCGTGGTAGATGAAGCCGCCGCCAAAGCTGTATTAGATCAAGTGGGCTTAGCACATCGCATGAATCACCGCCCAAGCCAACTTTCCGGCGGGGAACAACAACGGGTGTGTATTGCACGCGCCTTAGTGAATCAGCCGCCGGTCATTTTTGCCGATGAGCCGACCGGCAACCTCGATGAAACAAATGAAAATTTGGTGTTGAATTTACTCACGGAATTAAACCGACAAGGGCGCACTATCGTCATGGTGACTCATAACCCGGATTTAGGTAAACTCACCAACCGCATTATTTACTTGCAACACGGCAAACTATTGCGTGAGGAAAAAAACAATGAACCCCCAACGGCTTAATAAATTAGCGAAAATGCTTGGCATAAGTGCGGTCGTTTTTTTCAGCGTTTCCTGCAAAGAAGAATCCGCTCAAATCGGCCAACCCGCACCGGAAATTGCCGCCTTCGATCTGCAAGGCAATAAAGCCTCATTAAGCGACTGGCAGGGCAAAACCGTACTCATCAACTTCTGGTCGGAAACCTGCGGCGCCTGCATTGCAGAATTAAGAACCTTGCAGCAATGGGCGGAAAAATACCCGAACCAAGTGCAACTGATCGCCATGAATATCGACGGCGAAAAGGCCGACACACAAGCGATTGTCACCAAACGACAACTCACTTTGCCGGTGTTTAAAGATCAAATGAAAATCACTGCCGAACGTTACCAACTTGTCGGCACGCCAACCTCTTTCGTGATCGACCCAAACGGCAAAGTGATCTATAAATTTGAAGGTTTAATATCCGAAAACGATTTACAACGATTATTTCAACCCACAAAAAGCTAACGAAAACTCCTATGAAAAAACATTACTCTACTCTCATCCTACTCGCCTGGTGCATTTTCCCTAACGCCCACGCGGAACCTAACCCTGAACACGGTCAGAAAGTTTACAACCGCACCTGTGCCCTCTGTCACGGTAAGCAAGCCGAAAAACCGGCCATGGGACAATCCCAAATCATCAACACCTTCACCCAAGATCAAATCATCCAATCGCTACAAGATCGTAAAAGCGGCAAAATCGAAGGCGGCGGCAACCGCGCCAAGTCCACGCTCAGCGAACAAGATATGCAGGATGTCGCGAGCTACGTGGAAACGTTGAAGAAATAGCAAAAAAAGTGCGGTCGTTTTTCAGACTGTTTTTTGATTTCAAAACGCCTGAAATTTTGACCGCACTTTTTTAAAAATGAAACGATGGTTCAAGCATCGCCATGTTGGCGCGCGTCTCCCAATGCGTGCCCCTTAAATTGAAGATACAAGCACGCGTCAGGAGACGCGCGCTATCGTGGGGGAAGTAGCTCAAAGAGCGGTCAAATTTTCAGATGTTTTTGCAAACCAACTCTAAAATCTGATTGCTTGAGACCTTGGCAAAATCTGATATTAATAGCGCACGCTTCTTGGCGTGCGATTATATTTAAGGAAAAGGCACAGATTAGGAAACGTGTGCCATCGTGTGGCAAGATGGTGAAAAGCTGACGATACTTAAATTGCGCTATATGCAAGAACCAAAGCAACTTTAGTCTCGTATGTAAAACGATTTGATAAAGCAGTGTTTGGATAATAAAAGGCCGTCTGAAATTTCAGACGGCTTTTTTATAACAAAGTACAGTCAAATTTTAAGGTGTTTTTGCAAACCCTCTTCAAAATTCAACCGCTTATCTTTAAAACTTCACTGTTTCACCATCTTCTGGAATTGCTACATTTTTAAGCTTATTTGCTTTGACAAATTGGCGTAAATTCTTACGGTAAACGGACATATGGTTTACCGCATCCATGTGCACCGTGATAAGTTTTGTATTCGGTAGCATTTGGCGAGCATGAGCAACATCTTGTAACCCCATAATAATGCCGTCATTCGGAAAAGCTAAGGTACGCGCATCACCGGTGTTCATAATCATTACATCAGGTTTATAACGATTAATGGCTTTGTTTACTTCGGCAGTCCAAATTGTGTCACCAACTAAGTAAACAGTTGGATGACCTTTCGCTTGGAATATTACGCCCATCGCCTCATCTAAAATCTCAGCTAATTGTGGTACAGCGTACATTTCCGTTGTGCCGTGAGAACCGCCGGTTTTATTTAAAATAATACCTTCAAACTCCACCGGTTTTTCCAACGATAAACTGGTTATGTTTGTAAAACCTTGTGCTTTGAGTAAGTCGCCATCCCGTTCATGCTGCACAAAAATTTTGATGGATTTAGGTAAAATTTTTTGTGCAACCTCATCCCAATGATCTTCATGTGTATGAGTCAAAATAATGGCATCAACATCTTTGAAAGTATCTTCTGCTTTCATCGGTAATTCCACAAGTGGATTACGCAAATGGCTATTTAATGTTCCTTCAAAGCCTGCATAACGTCCTTTTTCAGCAAGCATCGGATCAATTAAAAAAGTTTTTCCTGCGTAGTTCAGGCGACCAGTGGCATTGCGGATATGTTGGTAGCTATCAGTGTTTTTAGAGGCAAGATCTACAGCGAAAGTATTTGCGCTAATAGCCAATGCTGTAGTGTTAATTAAGGTTTTTAAGTTCATTGTTTTTCCTTTTCTATACGTTATTGAATGAATAAACATATTATAGTGAGAACAAAATTGCGCAAAAATAGATAAAAAATCAACAAACGTAAAAATCGGGTCATTTCTGTGTTATGCTCATATTAAATAGGAGAATAAAATGAATATACCCACAGTAGCTTTGATTGTATATGAACAAATGATGCCCATTCATTTTGCGATGGCATATTCCGTTTTTTCTATGTCGGATTTAAACGGCAAGCCGTTATTTGACTGTAAAATCGTTAGCGATTCGGATAACCTGACAAACTCGCTATTTCACATACATTTAGATGGTGGTTTAGAATGGTTAGAGAATGCCGATATTGTTGTGATGACTGGATGGCATGATACTCAAGTGATGCCGAGCGAGGCTTTATTAACAGCGTTACGGCAAGCGTATCAACGTGGTGCGACAGTGGTGGGTTTATGTTATGGCGCCTATGTGTTAGCGTGCAGTGGCCTACTTAACGGCAAAAAAGCAACCACTCATTGGCTGGGAGATAGTGATTTTACGAATCGTTTTCCACAGGTGAAATGGGATCTAAATCCTATTTATTTGGAACAAGATCGACTGATTACCTCCGCAGGAACGGTAGCTTCCATGGATTGTTGCCTTTCTATTGTCCGTAAATTATATGGTGTGAAAATTGCCAATCATATTGCCCGAATACTGGTTATCCCCCCTCATCGTGAAGGCGGACAAGCACAATTTATCGAACGCCCTATTTCTCGTTCCACACCTAATCATAATATCAATGCGTTGCTTGCTTATTTAAATGAAAATCTGACCGCACTTCATTCGACTGATAGCCTTGCCGAACGTTTGTCAATGAGTCGTAGCACTTTCACCAGACATTTTCGCAAAGCAACCGGAATGTCATTAAATCAATGGTTAATTGAAGCAAGGCTACAACGAGCAAGAGAGCTTTTGGAAAGCACAGATTTATCTATTACTGATATTGCAGAACAAAGTGGATTTCATAGCGATACCGCCTTGCGTCAGCACTTCTTGAAGAAACATAAAATTTCACCGAATCGCTGGCGTAAGCAGTTTCAAATTGAGGATACTTAAATTTTTTTGTTGTAAAGTGCGGTCAGATTTTCAAGTATTTTTACTTTTCCAAATAATTTCCGTTTCACCTTTGAGTTACTCGCCAACATAGCAATCCTTCCCCCCACTCACGAAAAACACTAAAAAATCCCACCGCACTTTGCTATAATGCGCCCCGTTTCATTTCATCCAAAATAAGAGATAGCCATGACCGATTTTCCTTATATCCGAGACCTCAACGAACACAATCTCAACGAGATTCTGCAGCTTTCACAAACTTCCCCTCTCGTTATCACCTTTTATGCGCCAAG
>ERZ773026.1885-NODE-1885-length-10225-cov-3.543068_pt1 | contig 10225 bp, 9 predicted proteins | sample MGYA00580838_ERZ773026 | MGnify/ENA primary metagenome ERZ773026 (study PRJEB29015, sample SAMEA2738006) | human oral metagenome | biome: human oral; feature: human-associated habitat; material: dental | place: China | collected 2055 ... | reverse complement strand
GGTTTTTCTTCTTATTGAGTTCATCATTTTCCAAGACACTTTTGGTTTTGTTCTCCTTGGTCTTGTCGTTGATAAGCTCAAACTCATCATCCTGAGCAGAGAATTTCACTACCTTTATCGTTACTACCGCACTAGAAGAGTTTGCTATATTAGCCTTCTCTGTAATAGTATAGTAATAAGTATAAGTACCCTCTGGTATGTTCTTTAGCACTGAGATACGACCGTCCTCGTTTATCACCATCTTAGTCTCATCAATTACAGGCTTACCAAAGGTGAGGCTAAGGACGGAGAGAGAAAACCAACCACTGCCCTTACTATGAATGACGATGGTACCATTACTATAGCACCAAATACACCAGATGGTGTTTACACCTATACGTATACCATCTGTAAGAAGTCAGCTCCAACAGAGTGTAAGAGTGCAGAAGCAGTGATAAAACTGCTTCCTGCTCTAGTAGCTGAAGATGACGACTTTAGTGGTAATCCAATCAATCCGCTTGTAAGAGAGGATATAGTAGGTAATGTCTTAGATAACGACCGTTATGCCGACGGTAAGGCCTTAGAATACTTGGATAAGGTGGTGATTAAGATGTTGGATAACCAAAATTCACGTGCTCATATAGAACCTAATGGAGATGTTGTGATTCCACAAGGAGCTCCAGCAGGCGAATATACCTTGACGTATAACCTCTGTATGAAAGATCACCCAACAATCTGTGATGAGGCTAAGGTGAATATAGTGATACTTGAGGACAAACCGCTTGTGATACACAATGGAATTTCAGCCAATGCAGACGGACAGAATGACGGTTTTACAATAGAAAATATTGAGGGGTATCCTAAGAATAACCTCAAGATATTCAACCGTTGGGGAGTGCTGGTTTATGAAAAGGATGGTTATACCAATAGTGAGCCATTTGAAGGATATTCCAATGGACGTGCTACAATGAATGCAGGTAGTAAGCTACCACAAGGAACTTACTACTACATTTTAGAGTACCAAGACACCGCCGAACAACCCCATACAGAAAAGGGTTGGTTATACCTTAAATATTAGGTAAAAGATAAAAAGTAAAAAATCCTTTTATTTTCACCGAAAAAGAATGACCAGTGACCAATCTCTAATGATTCGTCATTGGTCATTTGTTATTTTAGCGGTGACCGCTAACGCCTGCCGACTGACTTCTGACAACCGAAAACTGAAAACTGCTATAAAATTGTTTGAGAATTCAAAAAAAATGACTAACTTGCGCCTTGTTATTATTTTCTTAGATGAAGCTGCACAAATTATTTATTTATTTCCTATTGATAGCCTTTGTAACAGGCTGTACAACTAAGTCGGATACCTATTACAACCGTCAGTTTCGCATGATTCCAACCATGTATAACGTGTTGTATAATGGTAATTTAGCACTCGAAGAAGGGAAAAAAGAATTGGCCGAAAAGCGTAAAGACAATTATTTTGAGATCCTAGAAGTGGAACCCGAAGTACGCTCTCAAAATTACAATCTTAAGGGGGAGGGAAATCCTCATTTTGACCGTGCGGAGGAGAAGGCTATCAAGGCTATCCAACGCCATTCTATGGTCTTTGATGGTAAGCAGAAGAATAGAAAGATAGATGATGCCTATATGTTGCTGGGTAAGGCACGTTATTACAATGGTCGTTATATTCCCGCTTTGGAGGCTTTTAACCACCTGCTTACCAATTATGGAGAGACTAACCAGCGTTATAATGCAGCAGTATGGCGTGAGAAAGCACATATTCAGCTAGGTAGAGAACAATTGGCCGTGGCTGCCTTAGAGAAGATTCTTGAGGAAGAACAGCCTAAGCGCCGAGAACGTGCCACTCTTCATGCGGTATTGGCACAGGCTTTTATCAATTTGGAGGCTTATCCTAAGGCGATTGAGGCACTGAAACAAGCCAGCCAAGAGACTAAGGAAAAACCCAAAAGAGGTCGTTACTACTTTATTATAGGACAACTCTTTGAGCATCTCCAACAGAAGGATTCTGCACAAGTTTATTACCAAAAGGTGATTGGACTCAATTGGAACGTTCCACGTCGCCTATGGGTGGAGGCACAAGTGGGCAAGGCTCGTACTCAGACACTCACTCCTGAAGAGAAGATAGCATATACCAAGAAGTTGCGTAAAATGGAAAAACTCTATGAGCATAAGGATTTGCTAGATTTGGTTTATTTTCAGCATGCACTCTTTTTGGAAGGAGAAAACCAACCCAAGGCTGCTACCAACTACTTCTTGCGCTCTTTGGAAAAGAATAAGGATAACGAGGGGCTTCGTAGGCGCACCCATGAGCACCTAGGAGAATTGTATTTTAAGGATAAAAAGTATCCCTTGGCCTATGCTCACTATGATAGCACACTCGTGTATATTCCTAAAAATACGCTCGAGCACCTCTATATGCGTAGAAAGAGAGATAATCTAGCACAGATAACTGCCTTTGAAAATACTATAGCCAAGGCCGATAGTCTGTCTCGTATTATGAAAATGCCAAAAGAGGAACAAATACGCTACTTTGAACGCCATATTGATTCCCTAAAACAGCAACCTGCTACACAACAGGCTGTCACTATTACCGATTTTGGAAGGGCTACTACACCACAACAACAAAATCCTCAAGAAGGTTTCTATTTCTATCTGCCACAGACGGTAGCTTATGGAAAACAACTCTTTAAGCAACGGTTTGGTGATCGTCCATTGATGGATAATTGGCGCTGGTCTAATCAACTTATAGCACAGCAATCTACTGATGTTGTTACAGATAGTTTGGCCATCTCACAAATCTCTCCAGAGGACTATTTGAAAAAATTGCCTACTCCATCTGAGCTTGAACAGCTCCAAAAGGATAGGGAAACAGCCCTTTATGGAGTAGGAGAGCTTTATTGGGAAAAATTTGCTGATGGCAAACTCGCTGAGCAAAGACTTACTCGTTTATTGTCACTTACTCACAATGATAAGCTCAAAGAAAAGACTTTGTATCTGTTGTATAAGATAAATGAAAAAAATCCTAAAGAGGCGGATGCTTACAAACAGCAATTGCTAACCTCTTTCCCTAATTCAGAATATGCCAAACCTATTTCAGGTCAGCAAAGTACCAATGAGAAGGAGCTACAAGAGCAATATCAGCGTCTAAGCGATCAGCTTGCGGCTCAGCAATATGCAGAAGTATTAGCCTATTTACAGGCACATAAGACAGCATATAAGACTTCTTCTATGGGACCAGACTTTGATATACTCAAGGCAAAGGCCATAGCCCGATTGGAAGGAAAAGCAGCTTATATACGTGAATTAGAAGCTATTGTACAGGAATATCCTAATACCTCTCAAGCGGATAATCTTAAGGAAAAACTTAAGATACTTAAAGGCTCCTCCGAGAAACCTACTTTCTTACCTGATCAAGAGGCTACTTCTTGGAAAGTTGTTCTACAAGGAGGCTTAGATGAGCAGCAGCTAACACAACTTAAGAATTATTTGGAGGAAAATGGATTTGCCTACCTCACCCTAAGCCAAGATGTATATGATGATAAGGAGCAATTCGCTGTACTTCACGGATTTATGAGCAAGCAAATGGCAGAAGGATTTGTACAAAGAGTCAATCATTATTTCCAAGAAAATGCCTTAAAAAACAAGAAGAAAAAGGACGAAGAAAAAAATCAAGAAAACACTATGTTTTTCAAAGAATTTTTTGTAATTTCGTCAGAGAATTATGCTATCTTACAAGCATTTAAAAATAAGGAAGAATATATAAAAAATAACTAACATGTTTAATAAAGAAAATAAGAAAACCATGGCAGTAGACAATTCAGTAGCGGGAAGCAACCGCATCGTAGCAGGAACTAAGATTAAGGGAGAAGTAAATTCTGGTTCAGACTTTCGTATAGATGGAGAGATAGAAGGTACTATACAAACTTCTGGAAGGCTTGTTGTAGGAAGAACAGGTCTTATCAAAGGCAATGTTGTTTGTACTAATGCAGATGTAGAAGGTACGATCACAGGTACTTTGGTAGTTAAGAATACCCTTAGCCTTAAGGCTACTGCCGTGATAGAAGGTGAAGTACAAGCCGACAAGCTCGCAATAGAACCAGGAGCTGTATTCAATGTAACTTGTAAGATGGGAGCCAAGGGGGCACCTGTAAGCAATGAACCCGCAAAGAAATAATCCTAATAACTGGGCAAAATTCTCTCAAGTCGGATTGCAAATGGCTGTAACTATAGCCTTGTGCGCCTATGGTGGGAATCTATTGGATGGTAAATATCCTACCATAGCTCCATGGGGCGTGGCGGGCGGGAGTCTCTTTGGAGTATTCGCGGCTCTCTATCATGTGATAAAACAAGCCAAAGCAATGAATAATGATTAGTAACTGACATCTGACCACTGTCCTCTGACGTCTGATCATTGTCTTCTGACGTCTGACCACTGATAATTAATGAATATGAGATACTTTTTTTTAGGCTTTTTCTGTACATGGCTTGTGCATCAAGGGTATGCTCAGGCACAACTCTTGGGGGAAGAACAATTACAAAAACAATTTCCTTCAAAGTTACAGAAGGAATTAGGAATAACATTTCCAATAACTAAGGCCTACACTTATCAAGATAAGGAAGGAAAGCATTTTTGGTTATTTACCGAAAATAAGCTCTATGAAACTTCCAAGAATAAGGGACAGGTTTATAGGAAAAATAGTGAGGGAGAGATTATTAATGACAAAATTAAAGCTTTTCATCTTTTAGAGAAAGAGAGTACTTTTCAAGTGGTAAAGATACTTTATGACTATCGTCCCAAATGGGAGGGTACAGAGTTCTCTATTTGGTTTTGGACAAAGTTTGTATCCTTCACCGATTTAGATAATGATGGCTATGTAGACCCTATCATTGTATATGGAGCAGCACCTACCGATGGCGATCCTGATCGAGGGAAAGTGAAGTTATTGGCCTATCATAAGGGAGAAAAAATAGGGATTCGTCACCAAGATGATCCCAGCGACGAAGGACGAGAAACACAGATAGATGCTTCTTATTACACTTTGCCACGCCCTATTCGCCAAAAAATGTTTGATACTATCAATCATTTGCAAGAAAATCAGCTTACTTTGTTTAATCCAGAGGATTTTAAGAAATTGAAAAAATAAGATACTAATTCTTACAAAGTGATAAATTATGGACTTATTACAAAAAAGTAAAGAAAATGCTCAGTCTTGGCTTAGCCCTACTTTTGACGAGCAAACACAAAAAGTAGTACGTGAACTTCTTGAGGGAAACCCTGAGGAGCTTACCGAATGTTTTCATAAGAATTTGGAATTTGGTACGGGAGGTATGCGTGGTATCATGGGAATAGGTACCAATCGCATGAATCGTTATACTTTGGGAAAGAATACTCAGGGACTGAGCAACTATCTCAAAAAGGTATATCCTAATGAGCAAGTGAAAGTGGTTATTGCCTATGACTGTCGCCACAACTCTCAGGATTTTGCTAAGGTGGTAGCCGATGTCTTTTCAGCCAATGGTATTAAGGTGTATCTCTTCTCCGAGTTGCGTCCTACACCAGAGCTTTCCTTTGCGATACGTTACCTCAAGTGTCATAGTGGTGTTGTCCTCACTGCCTCACATAACCCCCCAGAATACAATGGGTACAAGGTCTATTGGACAGATGGTGGACAGTTGGTACCACCACAGGACAAGGAAATAATGGAAGCGATTGACAAGGTACAGTTTGCCGATATTCAATTTACTCCTAATGAGTCTCTCATTGAAAAAATTGACTCTCAGGTAGATGAAGCTTTTATTGAAGCCTCATTGAACAAGGCTAATTTCCCTATTGCAGGAAAGTCTGATTTGAAGATTGTCTATACACCTTTGCATGGTACCTCAGTAACTATTATTCCTAAGCTTCTTGAGCGTGCAGGTTATACCTCTTTGTATATTGTAGAGGAACAGGCCACCCCTGATGGTAGTTTCCCTACCGTAAAATCGCCTAATCCTGAAGAGCCAGAAGCACTTACTTTGGCTCTGAAAAAAGCCGAAGAAGTACAGGCTGATATTGTTTTCGGTACGGATCCTGATAGTGATCGTATTGGGATTGCTGTACGCAACCTCCAAGGCAAGATGGAGCTGCTTAACGGTAATCAAACTATGCTTCTAATGACCAAATATCTCTTGGATAAGTGGAAAGAAAAAGGACAGAAAACAGGACGTGAATTCATCGCTTCTACCATTGTTTCTACGCCTCTTATGCAGAAACTCGCTCAGGCTTATGGTGTAGAGTATAAGGAAGGACTTACAGGGTTCAAGTGGATAGCCAAGATGATTAAGGATTTTCCTGACCAACAGTTTATCGGTGGGGGAGAAGAGAGTTTCGGTTATATGGTAGGAGATTTTGTTCGTGACAAGGATGCAGAAACTTCAGCCTTATTAGCTATGGGAATTGCAGCTGAGGCTAAGGCAAAAGGTAGTTCCTTCTTTAAGGAAATGCTTAAGATGTACCAGGAGTTTGGTCTTTACCAAGAACACTTGATTTCGATAGTGAAAAAGGGAATCAGTGGAACTCAGGAGATCAACCAGATAATGAAAAATCTTCGCGAAAACCCTGTCAAAGAGATTTTGGGTGAAAAGGTGGTACGTATAGATGATTACCAAACCTCTGTAAGCTATAATCCACTTACAGGAGAGAAAACACCTATTGAGATTCCAAAATCCAATGTGTTGATATACAACACAGAAAAAGGATTAAAGGTAGCAGCACGCCCTAGTGGTACCGAACCAAAAATTAAATTCTATTTCAGTGCCAATGCACCACTAAGTTCCATAGAAGCTTATGAGCAGACACGTGATGCCTTGCTGGCAAAAATCAAACAAGTAACCAAAGAGTGGAACTTATAATACTAGGTATAAACTAAAAAAGAAATGATTTTCTTATATATTATTGAATGAATACAGCCAATATCAAACGACTCTATCCGTATGTACTTCCTTATAAGAAGTTTGCCTTTTTGAATATTTTCTTTAATATTCTATATGCGCTCTTTAGTTCTCTGTCCTTTGTGGCCTTGATTCCTATGCTTGAGGTACTTTTTGATGCCGGTGCAAGGATTTATGAAAAGCCTGTGTACAAAGGAATTAGTGGAGCAAATGTGTATTTTAAGGAATACTTGAACTATCAGGTAACTCAGCACACGGGAGGAGACCCTGTACAAGCACTTTTTTATATTATAGGCTTGGTGTTATTTTTATTCTTCCTTAAGAATATATTTAGCTATTTAGCTATAGTATTTATTAGTCTTTTGCGTAATGGAGTACTGAGGGATCTACGTAATATGATGTATAAGAAAATCATTTCTTTACCCATCTCTTATTTTTCAGAAAAACGTAAGGGAGATGTAATCTCCCGTATCACTACTGATATTAATGAATTTCAAGCCTCCTACTTGAGTATATTGGAACTTATTGTAAAAGAACCTCTTACAATTATTTTTACCATTATAATTATGTGTGGGATTAGCTTGAAGCTCACCATTTTTGTCTTTCTCTTCATTCCTATAGCAGGACTGGCTATCTCGCGTGTAGGTAAAACTCTCAAGAAGCATTCAGGGCGTGTACAGTCCGAACAAGGCTTCTTCCTTTCTTTGATAGAGGAAACGCTTTCTGGGCTTCGTATCATTAAGTCTTTCAATGCACAAGAGGTGTTTATCAAGCGCTTTACCGACTCCACTCAGCGCTTTAACTCCTATGCCAATAACCTTTCCTATCGCCAAAACTTGGCCTCTCCCATTAGTGAATTCTTAGGAATTTTGGTCATTGGGATATTATTGTGGTATGGAGGTACTATGGTGTTGATAGATAAGACTCTAGGAGGATCAGAGTTTGTTGCCTATATGGGCTTAGCCTATAATATCCTTACTCCAGCTAAAGAAATCAGCAAGGCGGCCTATCGCTTGCGACAAGGAGATGCAGCAGCCTTACGCGTTTTAGAGGTGATTCATGCACAAAATCCTATTTTTGACAAAGAAAATGCTATAGAAAAAACTGACTTCCAAACGGCTATTTCTCTGAAAAACATTTCTTTCAAATATGATAATGAATATGTACTTAAGGATTTTTCTTTAGAAATTCCAAAAGGGAAAACGGTAGCTTTGGTTGGGCAATCAGGTAGTGGAAAGAGTACTATTGCAAACCTTATTGCACGTTTCTATGATGTGAATGAGGGGGCTATTACTTTTGATGGTATTGATATTCGTGATCTTAAGATACATTCTCTTCGCGATCTCATCGGGATTGTATCTCAGGATTCTATCCTTTTCAATGACTCTATTACTAATAATCTACTCATAGGGAAGACTTCGGCTACAGAAGCTGAAATAAAGGAGGCTGCCAAGGTGGCGAATGCTTATGACTTTATTGAGGCCTTGCCTAACAAATTTCAGACCAATATAGGGGATATGGGAGGAAAACTCTCAGGAGGACAAAAGCAGCGCTTGAGTATTGCCCGAGCCGTACTGAAGAATCCACCTATTATGATATTGGATGAAGCAACATCAGCATTGGATACAGAAAGTGAAAAATTAGTGCAAAACGCTTTGGAGAAAATGATGATGAATCGTACCTCTTTGGTAATTGCTCATCGCCTTTCTACTATTCAAAATGCTGATATTATTGTGGTTATGGAGAAAGGAAAAATTATAGAGCAAGGCAATCATGCTTCTCTTATGGCAAAAAATGGAACCTACCGCAAACTTGTAGAAATGCAGTCTTTTCAGCAGTAGATATTCAGTAGACAGAATTCAGTATTCAGTAGACAGAATTCAGAATTCAATAGACAGTTTTCATAAGCTAACAACTAACAACTGACTACTGACTACTGTTTTTTGCCGCATTTAGGACAATACAGTGCTCCATCAGGTAGGGGATAGGTATTACAATACTTGCAATGGCCATGGGTGTGGCTGTGTGGATAACCTATGTCTTGTGGCATCTTGTGAGAGGTATCGGACTTATGAGGTTCTTTTTTCCTATAAGCACGTGAGTACTCGCTCGTTACAAGACCTGTAGGTACAGCTATAATACCATAACCTAAGATCATAATTATAGAGGCCATAAACTGTCCAAAGGCAGTGGTGGGCACTACATCTCCATAGCCTACGGTCGTAAGGGTGACGATACACCAATAGATACTGCGAGGTATACTGGTAAAAGCCTTGTCATGTGGCTCTATCATATACATCAGTGCTCCTAAGGTGACACAAAGCACCAGCACAAAGTAGATAAAGACCAAGATCTTCGTTTGGCTATTCTTCAACGCTCGCTTTAGCTGATTGGCTTGCTGAGTGAATTGTACCAAATCCAAGATCCTAAAAATGCGCAAAAGCCTAAGAATGCGAATGATAGAAAGGAATTTAGATTTCTGCACGAAAAAAGAAAGATATATCGGAAGGATAGAAATCAGGTCAATTACTCCATAAAAGCTAAAGACATAACGCCTCCACTTGGGCGTACAAATAATACGTAAGGCATATTCTATAGAGAAGAATACAGTAATGATCCATTCCAAGACCACTAATAAGGTATGTATATGTTCGTCAATGATTTGGATACTTTCAAAAATAGTCAAGAAAGCACTTAGTAGGATAAATCCTAAGAGAATTAAGTCAAAGAGCTTTCCTGCAACAGTATCTCTTCCGTAGATAATAGCATAACCCCTTACTTTTAGGAGCTTGTATTTAGATGCTAAGAGTTTTTTCATCTCAAACAAATAGAAAATCCAATGAAAAGCACTTTTTCATTGGATTTAGTCTTTTATTTAACAAAATTCATTATAGGCTGCTTCTAAGTTTTCAGCAATTGCTTCCGCAAAACGTCCTTCTATGTGGTGTCTCTCCAGCATATGTACCAACTCTCCATCCTTGAAGAGGGCAATACTTGGGGAAGAAGGAGGAAAAGGCAGCATATAATCTCGCATTTGAGCGGTGGCATCGATATCGAAGCCTGCAAAGACTGTTACTAAGTGGTCTGGCTTTTTAGCATTTTCAAGGCTTAAGAGTACCGCAGGACGCGCATTTCTTGCTGCACAACCACATACGGAATTCACCACTACAAGGGTAGTGCCAGGACGCTTAATAGCTTCATCTACTGCACTTACGGTATGGAGTGATTCAAAGCCTGCACTTTCAAGCTCCGCTATCATAGGAGCTACTATTTCAGGTGGATACATAATTTT
>ERZ773026.1884-NODE-1884-length-10231-cov-3.882763_pt1 | contig 10231 bp, 8 predicted proteins | sample MGYA00580838_ERZ773026 | MGnify/ENA primary metagenome ERZ773026 (study PRJEB29015, sample SAMEA2738006) | human oral metagenome | biome: human oral; feature: human-associated habitat; material: dental | place: China | collected 2055 ... | reverse complement strand
AATGACAGCCTACATCACAGCCTGCTAAGCGAATAAAATAAGCTGCGGTACCTCTGTAAAATCCTTCCCCCTGTATGGTGTAAAAATCCTCCATAAGGGGTAATATTGTTCCATCCATAGTTTTTTTAGGTAAAGTCGCACAAAGGCATGTAATAGAATCACAATTCGCCCAATATATTGGGCGAATTGTGATTCTTCTCTGTTATTGAGCTAATTGCGATTCGCTCCCTATTGTTCTTGTTGTACTCGGCGGGAGTAATCCATAGATACGGCAGAGCGTTCGAACTTGAGTTTCCCAGAAAGGGTCTCTACAACGACTGTAGTATCGGTAAGCTCTACGATTCTTCCATGTAGACCACTCTTCATGATAACCTTGTCTCCCTTCTTGAGCGCTCCATAGAATTTTTTTTCTTGTCGCTGTCTTCTCATAGAAGGAAAAATCATAAAGACACACATGATCACCACCATGATAATAAGAAAGGTGAAGTTGCCTCCTCCTGCTTGAGGAGCTGCTTGTAGTACTATATTCATATAAATTGCGTTTTTTACGGTTTTACATTCGCATTGATAGTGAGGGTTTCTGTTCCCTGTTCGGTATTGGTCGTAAGGGTTACCGTCTTGGTAATATTTCCATTACCAGAGCCATTGTAGACTACCTTAATAGCTCCTGTCGCCCCTGGTGCGATGGCTTCCTTAGGATACTCTGGTACGGTACATCCACAGCTACTGGAGGCATTGGTGATTACCAAGGGTACCTTCCCTGTGTTCTTAAAATTAAAAAGGGTTTGTACTTCCACCCCTTGCTTTATTTCCCCAAAGTCATGAGTGGTTTCCTCAAACTTTATCTGAGGAAATTGATTAGCTTTTTCAGCCAACTCCTGAGCCTCTTTGAGGTTGTTTTGATTGATCTTTCCAGCAGCATCTGTGCCCTTATCTGCACAAGAAGCCAACAAAGCCATTCCTGCTAAAACAAATATTTTTTTCATAAAACAGTTTTTATAATAATTATTGGTTAACGACTGATTTTTAATCATTTATATATTTTTTCTGAATACTAACCATAGGAGTACTATATTTTTTTATCAAAGTGCAAAGGTAGTAAAAAATATTGATCACTATAAGAGTCCTCTTCCTATTTTCTTAAGTTTCCCTTCTTGTTGGAAATCCTTAGAAAGGGTATCAAGGATTCCATTGACAAAGACACTGCTCTTAGGGGTAGAATATTCCTTGGCAATCTCCACATATTCATTGAGTGTAACCTTGACAGGAATGCTGGGGAACTTAAGGAACTCTGCAATTCCCATCTTTATCATAATTGCGTCCAATTCGGCGATACGGTCGGCATCCCACTTAGGAGTCTTCTCTACCAAATACTTATGGAAGGCCTCATCGTTAAGCACAGCCTTTCTTAGAAGCTCAATGGCAAAGTCCTTGTCGGACTTATCCTTGAACAAAGGAGGTAGAAAATCAGCTACTCCTCCCTCCGATAATCCCTTAAGAATCTTTACAATAAGGGTATTGATAATAGGGAAATCATCATCCCAAGTAATCTCCCTATCCGATAAGAAGTCAAAAAGTTCCTCATTGGGCGCAATCACCTCCATATATAAGTCAATAAGTAGTTGCTTATCTGCTTGGAAACTTCTCTCAAGAGTGCTATGGCGACGATACACTTGGCTCTCGACAATCTTGTTATAGAGGATATTTACATATTCATTATAGGTATGCCAAGAGAGTTTTTTTTCTGCTTCGATAGCCTCCTTCAGGGGCTCATTGGTTGTAATAAGTTGTAGCACTTTGTTCTCACAGAAGAGAGTGTGTGAGAGATTTTCATCACGGATGAATTTGCTTTTGGAGAGGGCATGCATCTGTGAAGAGCGTTCCTGTAGTGCACCCCATAAGCCCATAAGGGAGATGTACAAACTATACATATTATCCATACTTGAGAGTAGGAAGGATTCCCCTCTTTGCAAGTTATGATTTTCCTCCTTGTGCAGTGCATAGATCGCCTGCATCACCTTTACACGGATGTGCCTACGTGTGAGCATAAAGAACTTTAATTAATTGCGATTTTAGCGGCAAAAGTACATATTTTATTTTATATACCCTTTGTTTTTCCTATTTTTATTTTTAAACAATTTATACACATCTTATTTACAGAGCTTTACAAAACAAAAATCTTCATATCCACCAATTGAAAAAGTTATCAACAATTCAATGTTGATAAAATAAGTCTTTTGTTTATAAGTCTTTAGCTCTTTCTTACTTTTTTCTCTTGCATAACCCTATTGAATAACCTAATTTTGCCGATATTTTCTAACCATGACACAAAACGAAATAGACCATATCCTACAACATATTAGTGAAGGGAATAAGCTCTTGGCAGTAAAAGAGCTGATGGACAAAGCTCAGATAAGCCTGAAAGATTCAGCAGAGATTATCAACCTAATTACTGAGGGTAAGGAAAGCGATCTGAATGTCTGCCTACAACGGATCAAAGGAGGAGGTTCTCTAGAGCAGCCTTCCTCTCATACAGCTGAGGAGGCATACATTTCACAGAGCAAAATAAAAGAAATACAAGAGTTTGTCCACCAAGGGTACAAGCTTGCAGCGGTCAAGGCTCTGAAGGACGCTTCTGGAGTAGACCTAAAACAGGCCAAAGATATTATTGACGACCTTGATTTAGACAACACTATAGATCTCAACGCTCGTATTGCATCGGCCAAGAGTCATTACTCGGAGAACTATGAGAGGATTAGTGCTACCTCAGATGCTGATGGTTCCAATGTACATTTCTATTATCAGAAGGGCAATGTCAAGGAAGAGGTAACTCCAGGTCACCCCATGTGGGAGCGTGTAAAAGCCCAGTACAGCCATGAGTGGAAGGGAGCGCCTGAGGACATCGTCAAAGCCAGAGAACCTTTCCGAAAGGCCGTCCTTGAGATGGAAGCACAGGCAGGAGTCTCTGGTGGAAAAAGAGAAGATACCCTCTTTATTAAGAAAAAATCTTTCAACATTTTTGAGGGTATCAAGTGGTACTTTATCCTTGCCTTAGTAGCATGTATTATATATATGATATGGTCAATCTGGTCAATCTTTAATAAAGCCTGACCATGAACTATAGACAATTGATAATTAACAATTAAAAAAGATGATTCGTATTTTTATCTCAATACTCACCCTTTGCGCTTCTACAACTCTTTGGGCGCAACAAGCAGGGAGTGAAATCTCTCTCTCTCAGGCTATTGATTATGCCCTCAAGAGCAAGGCCGATGCTCAAAAAGCACGCTTAGAAATCAAAAAAAGTGAATACAAAATCCAAGAGGCACGTGCCAATGCGCTGCCTACCATCTCCGCTTCAGGTTCCTTGACCTACAATCCTAAATTGCAGGCTACTTATATAGATCCTAGCACTTTCGCCATCCCTGGTATGCCTGTACCTGACGAACCATTGAAAATGGAAATGGGTCAAAAATGGTCTTCCACTGCCGAGGTGAAGCTCACTCAAGTCATCTTCAATCAGGCGGTATTTATAGGGCTTAAGGCGGCTCGTACTACCCGTGAGTTCTACCTCATCAACGAACAACTCACCCAAAACGAAATTATTGAGAAAGTAGCTCAGGCTTATTGGCAGGTATATCAGGGGCAACAAGCCTTGCAAAATATAGAAGAAAACCTCGCCCTAACTGAAAAAACTGCCCAAGTAGTAGAAGGCTCTTTCAAGGCTGGTCTGGCAAAAAAAATAGACCTTGACCGCGTGACTGTAGCGCTGAACAACCTCAAATCGGCCAAGCAACAAGCCTCTAGCGGACTTGACTTAGCTAAGCATGCGCTCAAGTATCTCATGGGTATGCCTATCACCGAGCCTATTTCTCTGCCCAAAGATGCTTTCAAAGCGGATTATCGCTTGGCTTTTGAAAAAGGAGATGCTTCCAACCGTACAGAGATAAAAGTGCTTGAAAAACAAAAGGAACTCCTCACACTAAGTGCCAAAGCTACTCGTGGTGGACTCTATCCGTCCCTCGCCCTACAAGCCTCTTATGGCTACCTAGGCATGGGTCCTAAGGCTCCTATTTTCTATGGAAAGAAAGACAAAGTATATTGGGCTGATTATTCTGCCATTAGCTTAGGACTCAACATTCCTATCTTCACTGGCTTCGGCACCCGTGCCAAAGTACAACAGGCCTTGATAGAGATTGAGGCCATTGATGCTACCCTTAAGGACACACGCTTAGCAATGGACCTAGCTCAGGAGAATGCACAAACCCAATTGGCTAACAACTTACTAACGATACAAACTCAAGAAGAAAACGTAAAGCTCGCCCAAGAAGTGCTCTCCAATACCCAAAATAACTATCAACAGGGACTAGCTTCCCTTACTGACCTATTGGAGTCCGAACGCGCCCTTTCCGATGCTAAAAACAGCTATACCAATGCGCTACTTTCTTACAAATTAGCAGAGATTGGTTTGCTCAAAGCACAAGGAAAATTGGATATCTTAAAGAATTAAAAGGAAACAACGACCCCCATCCCTACACCTTGTGTTTTAGCATCGTAGGTAGGGAAAGCCAACATATGCAGAGAGGAAGCGCCCCGCGCTATCCTCTCTTTTTTGCTTTGTAAGAGCTTGGAGGTATACGGGAAAAGCAAATAGGAGAGCTTGGTGGAGAGGATACCAATACCTGCACCTGCCACCACATCCGATGCCCAGTGCCTATTGTTATAGATACGCAAGAGCCCCACTCCTGTAGCCACTACATAGCCGGTAATACCTACCCATGGCTCGCTGTGCTTGTACTCTTGGTAAAGCATCTCGACTCCTGTAAAGACCGTAGCGGTATGCCCCGAAGGAAACGAATTATGAGCACTATTATCGGGTCTAAGCTGTCTTATGGAGTATTTCAAGGAATTGACAAAAACAGCCGTCATTGCATAAGCTGTCGCCCCTATCAGTACACGCTCTTTGAGGTTGTGGGCGGGTTCCATACCCAAATTGGGCAAAGCAAATACCCCAGCTATGGGCAAATATTGTAAGTGGTCATCTATACGCAGTTTCCCCTTTACATTATCCGTTACATAGCGCTGCAATTTGTGGTCAAATCGTGAATCTATCGACAAAGCGCCTCTGGCGATCAGCGCCGCAGGAATGACCAGCGACCAAGGGCGTATATAGGGGCGACGGATAAGGATAGGGATATGCCCCTGTGGCAATGTATCTCGCATCATTTCTCCATGTACTATAGTATCTTGTACCATCTTATTATGTACTATGGTATCTTGCACCACCTCTTGTGCTTGTATCCCATTGTTAAAAAAAGCCACCATAAGCAGCCATACATATAGTCTCATATTTGTATTTTTGTTTTAAAAAAAATTCCAAACTATTGAATACTCAGTAGTTTGGAATTTCTGTAGGGCAAAGTCGCATAAGCGAGTATGTGAGGCAATTCGCCCTTTCGCCCTTTTATTTGGCAATTCGCCCTATTCTTCTAATCTTATATCCAAGCCCAATCCCTTAAGCTCATGCATAAGTACGTTGAAGGATTCTGGCAAGCCTGGTTCTGGCATAGTATCGCCATGAACAATCGCCTCGTAGGTACGTGCACGACCGATCACGTCGTCGGACTTGACAGTCAAGATTTCGCGCAAGGTGCTTGATGCTCCATAGGCTTCCAATGCCCATACCTCCATCTCTCCAAAACGCTGACCACCGAATTGTGCTTTACCACCCAATGGTTGTTGTGTAATGAGTGAGTAAGGTCCGATAGAACGTGCGTGCATCTTATCATCGATCATGTGACCAAGCTTAATCATATAGATAACCCCTACGGTTGCTTTCTGGTCAAAACGCTCTCCTGTACCTCCGTCATATAGGTAAGTATGTCCAAAGGCTGGTACGCCCGCTTTCTCTGTATACTCAGTGATTTGTTCCAAAGAAGCTCCGTCAAAGATAGGAGTAGCAAACTTCAAGCCGAGCTTCTGTCCTGCCCAACCAAGTACTGTCTCATATATCTGACCGATGTTCATACGTGAAGGTACCCCAAGTGGGTTAAGTACTATATCCACAGGTGTTCCGTCTTCCAAGAATGGCATATCCTCATCACGTACAATACGAGCTACGATACCCTTATTTCCGTGACGTCCTGCCATCTTATCCCCAACCTTGAGCTTACGCTTCTTGGCAATGTATATCTTAGCCAATTTCATAATACCAGCAGGAAGTTCATCCCCTACCGATAGGGTAAATTTCTCACGTCGGAGCATTCCTTGTAGGTCGTTGAGCTTAATCTTATAGTTGTGGATAAGGTCATTGATGAGTTCATTGGTATGATCATCAGTAGTCCAACCTCCTGATACAAGGTGTGTATAGTCTTCTATTTCTTTAAGTCCCTTTTGGGTATGTTTTCTTCCTTTAGGTATGATTTCTTCTCCAAGGTCATTGAATACCCCTTGGGAAGTTTTTCCATTAACCAAGTAGAAGAGTTTTTCAAGCAAGCGGTCTTTAAGCTCCTCTGCTTTAGCTACGAAAGCAGCATCAAGGGCAGCAGCTTCGTCTTTCTCTTTGCTGCGTTTTTGTTTGGTTTTCACCGCACGAGCAAAAAGTTTCTTACCAATAACGACACCTTCAAGTGATGGAGAGGCTTTCAAAGAAGCATCTTTTACGTCTCCTGCCTTATCCCCGAAGATAGCACGAAGCAGTTTTTCTTCTGGAGTTGGGTCACTTTCTCCCTTAGGAGTTACCTTACCAATGAGGATATCCCCTGGTTTGATATTAGCCCCGATACGTACAATACCATTTTCGTCAAGGTCTTTGGTAGCATCTTCCGATACGTTAGGAATATCGTTAGTAAGCTCCTCTACCCCAAGCTTAGTATCACGTACATCAAGGGTATATTCATCTATATGGATAGAGGTGAAAATATCCTCACGAATTACACGCTCGGAGATTACAATCGCATCCTCAAAGTTGTATCCCTTCCATGGCATGAAGGCTACTTTCATATTGCGACCCAAGGCCAATTCTCCATTCTGAGTAGCATATCCCTCACAGAGTACTTGTCCTTTTTTCACCCTATCTCCTTTGCGAACAATCGGTTTTAGGTTGATACAAGTTCCTTGGTTCGTACGGCGGAACTTAATAAGGTCGTATGTGGTCAGTTCACTATCGAAAGATACGAGGATTTCGTCCTCCGTTCTATCATAACGGATAATGATCTTATTAGCATCTACATATTCTACGGTACCTTCTCTTTCGGCATTCATAAGCACACGAGAGTCGGTAGCTACACGTTGTTCCAAACCTGTACCTACGATAGGAGCCTCAGGGCGCAAGAGCGGTACTGCTTGGCGCATCATGTTGGATCCCATCAGCGCACGGTTCGCGTCATCGTGTTCCAAGAATGGAATAAGTGAAGCCGAGATAGAGGCTATCTGGTTCGGTGCCACGTCTATATAATCTACTTCCTCACGAGATATTACAGGGAAGTCTCCATCTTCTTTTACTACCAAGCGCTCATCAAGGATATTTCCTTGGTCATCTACATTGATATTTGCCTGAGGAATCTTAAGACCTTCCTCTTCTTCCGCACTCATATAGATGAGTTCGTTGAGCTTTATCTTTCCATTTTCTACCTTGCGGTAAGGAGTTTCTATGAATCCCATGGAATTAACCTTCGCATATACAGCCAATGAGGAGATAAGCCCGATGTTTGGTCCTTCTGGAGTCTCAATAGGACAAAGACGACCATAGTGTGTATAGTGTACGTCACGTACCTCAAAGCCTGCACGCTCTCTCGATAGACCTCCAGGTCCAAGAGCAGAAAGCCTACGCTTGTGAGTGATTTCAGCAAGCGGATTGGTCTGATCCATGAATTGGGACAACTGACTGGTTCCGAAGAAGGAGTTAATCACTGAAGAAAGTGTCTTAGCATTGATCAAATCCAATGGGGTAAACACCTCATTATCACGTACGTTCATACGCTCACGTATAGTACGCGCCATACGAGAAAGTCCCACGCCAAATTGTGCGGATAGCTGCTCCCCTACTGTACGTACCCTACGATTGGAAAGGTGGTCTATATCATCTACCTCCGCCTTAGAGTTAATAAGCTCTATAAGGTACTTCACAATCGTGATGATATCTTCCTTGGTAAGCACTTGCTTTTCCATAGGAATGTCCAAGGACAATTTCTTGTTCATACGATAGCGTCCTACATCACCCAAGTTATAACGTTGGTCGGAGAAGAAGAGCTTATCTATAATATCACGTGCTGTTTCCTCATCGGGCGGTTCTGCATTACGCAATTGGCGATAAATGTGTTCTACTGCTTCCTTTTCGGAGTTGGTAGGGTCTTTTTGCAAGGTGTTGTGTATGATATTGTAATCCACTGTATGCTCATCTTCCTTGTGTAGGAGAATGGTTTTTACATTGGCCTCTACAATCTGATCTATATGTTCCTTTTCCAAAACCGTATCACGGTCTAGGATAATTTCATTACGCTCTATGGATACCACTTCTCCTGTGTCCTCATCCACGAAGTCCTCATGCCATGTATTGAGTACACGAGCAGCCAAGCGGCGACCCAAATATTTCTTAAGTCCTGTTTTGGAGACTTTTACCTCTTCTGCCAAATCAAATATCTCCAAGATATCCTTATCACGCTCAAAACCAATAGCGCGGAAAAGAGTTGTTACAGGAAGTTTCTTCTTACGGTCTATATAGGCGTACATCACGTTATTGATGTCCGTGGTGAACTCTATCCATGACCCTTTGAAAGGGATAATACGTGCCGAATAGAGCTTTGTCCCATTCGCATGGTAAGACTGTCCAAAGAATACCCCTGGGGAACGATGTAGCTGAGAAACAATCACACGCTCTGCCCCATTGATCACGAAGGTACCACTGGTAGTCATATAAGGGATAGTTCCCAAATATACATCCTGCACTATGGTCTCAAAGTCCTCATGCTCAGGATCTGTACAGAACAATTTTAGGCGCGCCTTCAGCGGTACGCTATAAGTAAGACCACGTTCTATACACTCCTCTACTGAATAGCGAGGCGGATCTATGAAGTAGTCAAGGAACTCAAGGACAAACTGATTCCGTGTGTCGGTAATAGGAAAATTCTCCTTGAAGGTACTGTACAGCCCTTCATTGCTTCGCGCATCCGACTTGGTCTCCATCTGGAAAAAGTCCTGAAACGACTTTACCTGAATATCCAAAAAGTCAGGATAGTCAGGCACATGCTTAGTGGAAGCAAAATTAATTCTGGCAGGTTGGTTCGTAAGCATCTATTATAATATAAATGGTTAATGGAATGGCGCAAAATAGCAGCCATTTAAGTAAATATACACAACATAACAAAGCCCAGCCCTCTAAAAGTTTTCCTTTAGGAGCTGGTTTTCAATAAGTTATTTTGCTATACAATGCATACTTCTTTCAAGGGGGCAAATTTAATAATTTTATTTGTTATTTACCCTTTATACCGAGTTAATCGTTTGTTAAATATAATAAGTAGTTAGTGATTAGCCTCTGGTCATTAGTCACTATTTAAAGATAAGTTTCGTATCTATTTCCATTTCGGGAAACTTCCTTGAGCGAAACACATCTCCCTCGGGGACAGGTGGCAACCCTATATATACATCCTCTTGCAAAACATAGCGATAGAAAGCCTTATTATCTGGATCTACAATCCAATACTCAGGCACACCTGCTTCCTCGTAGATTTCGTATTTATCCTTGAGGTCTTTGCGGGAGTTGGAGGGTGAGAGAATCTCCACCACCAAGTCAGGCGCCCCTATACAGCCACGCCCATCTATTTTCTCCAAATCACACACCACACATAAGTCAGGTTGTACTATGGTATATATTTGGTTATCTGCTGTTCCTTTAGTAGGCAAACGCACATCAAAAGGTGCAGGATATACCCTACAAGTCTTATTTCTAAAAAAAGACATAAGCTCAAAGTTAATTTCATTAAGCACCCGTTGATGTATCTCTCTAGGAGCAGGAGACATCTTAAAGAGCTTACCCCGTAGCAACTCTACCTGCTCTTTGAATCGCCAAAGCAGGTAATCCGCGTACGTATAAGTGCCATTTACATCCAACTGGTTTATATCGGTAATCTCCATAATTATTAGTTTTGAGTTCTGAATTTTGAGTTATTTCACTCTTCACTTTTCATTCTTCACCCACATACCCAGCTCCAAGTATTCGCTGGCTTCACTTTTC
>ERZ773026.1883-NODE-1883-length-10233-cov-7.131558_pt1 | contig 10233 bp, 10 predicted proteins | sample MGYA00580838_ERZ773026 | MGnify/ENA primary metagenome ERZ773026 (study PRJEB29015, sample SAMEA2738006) | human oral metagenome | biome: human oral; feature: human-associated habitat; material: dental | place: China | collected 2055 ... | reverse complement strand
TGCCTTCGGGTGGAGTTTCTCTTGCAAATATTAAAGAGTGGAAAGAAAAAGGTGCGGTTGCTGTCGGTGTCGGAAGTGCGCTTGGAGCAAAAGTTGCAACTGAAGGCTATGAAAGTGTAACACGCATTGCTAAAGAATTCGTCTCTGCGTTGGAGGACTAATCATGACATTTAATCGAAAAAATTTTTTACTACAAAGTAAAGTGGCGGAAGATTTGTACCGATTGGTTGAAAAACTTCCAATTGAAGACTTCCACTGTCACTTGTCACCTCAAGAAATTTTTGAGGATAAACCATTTGAAAATGCTGTACAAGTATGGCTTGGTGGCGATCACTATAAATGGCGTTTAATGCGTGCAAATGGCGTGAGTGAACGGTTGATTACAGGAGATGCAACTCCAGAACAAAAATTTGAAGCTTGGGCCAAAACGTTGGCTAAAGCTTTTGGAAATCCTTTATATCACTGGAGCCATTTGGAACTAGAACAAGTTTTTGGTATTGATGACTATGTCACTCCTGATAATTGGAAAATGATTTATGACCGTATGAATCAAACAATTGCAGAGGAGCAATTGAGTCCAAGAAAATTGATTAAACATGCAAATGTAGAATTTATTGGAACAACTGACCATCCTCTTGATTCACTCGAATGGCATCAAAAGATTGCAGAAGATGCATCTTTTGACACAGTTGTTGCACCAACATTCCGTCCTGACGAAGCCTTTGTGTCACATCCAAAATTTGCTAACTTTGTGTCTAGACTACAAGAAGTAACTGAAGTAGAAGTTCTTTCGTTTGATAGCTTTGTGGAAGCTTTAGAACAACGTATTGAATTCTTTGTAGCAAACGGATGTAAAGCAAGTGATATTAGTTTTGGAGAAATCTTGTATAAAAGAGCATCAAAAGAAGAATTAGATGCAATTTTTGCAAAAGTGATTCGTGGAGAAGCACCTACTCTTGAAGAAATTCAACAATGGCAAACAGAAGTTTTTATTGCCTTATGTGGGTTATACAAGAAACACCGTCTAGTGACACAAGTTCACTTTGGTGCAGTTCGAGATACAAACCGTAAGTACTTTGAAAAAATTGGTGTAGATGCAGGCTTTGACTCAACAGGAGACCAAACGCATCTAGCACTAGCTTTAAACCAATTATTAAATGCATTAGAAGAATCGAACCGTCTTCTAAAATGTATTTTCTATAACTTAAATCCATCGTACAACGATATTTTGGCAAATACACTAGCCAACTTCCAAGCAAACGAAGAAGGGATTAAAGGTCGTTTACAATTTGGTGCAGCTTGGTGGTTCTCTGATACTGAAAAAGGAATGAGAGAACAAATGCTAGTCTTAGCAAACCAAAGCTTATTATGGAATTTTGTAGGTATGCTGACTGATTCAAGAAGCTTCTTATCGTATCAAAGACATGATTACTTCCGTCGTATTTTAGTTTCACTTGTTACTGAATGGATTGAAAGTGGTCGAATCCCTTATGATGAAAAATTAATAACAGAATTCTTAGAAGCAATTTGTTATAAAAATGCTAAAGAATTTTTTGAATTGAACTAAAGGAGGAATAAAAATGGAAATGACATTCCGTTGGTATGGACATGATGATCAGGTAACTCTAGAAAATATTAGACAAATCCCTGGTATGAAAGGAATTGTAACAGCAATTTATGATGTGCCAGTTGGGGAAGTGTGGAGTCGTGAACGTATTCGTCAATTGAAACAAGATGTAGAAGCTTCAGGATTAAAATTGTCTGTCATTGAAAGTGTTCCAGTTCATGAAGATATTAAACTTGGAAAACCGACAAGAGATCATTTAATTGATAACTATATTCAAACCATTAAAAACTTAGGAGCTGAAGGTGTTAACATTGTATGTTATAACTTCATGCCAGTATTTGACTGGACACGAACAGATTTAGCGTATGATCTTCCAGATGGTTCTAATGCATTAATCTTTGATGAAGAAGTGGCTAAGAAAATGGACCCTGTAAAAGGGGAATTATCTCTACCAGGTTGGGATTCAAGCTATACAAAAGATGAAATGAAAGCTATCATGGATGAGTATTCTAAAGTAGACGAAGAAAAACTTTGGGAACATTTAGAGTACTTCATTAAACGTGTCATTCCAGCAGCAGAAGAAGCTGGTGTGAAAATGGCAATCCATCCTGATGATCCACCTTATAGCATCTTTGGATTACCTCGTATCATTACTTGCAAAGAAAATCTTGTAAGATTTGTGGAATTATATGATAGCCCAAATAATGGGGTAACCGTTTGTGTAGGATCATATGCTTCTGATCCAAACAATGATGCTGTTGAAATGTTAAAAGAAATGTTGAAACGAAATCGTGTAAACTTTATGCATGCTCGTAACATTCGCTTAACAGGAAAAGGTAAATCGTTTGAAGAATCAGCACACCCAACAGAATACGGTTCAATTGATATGTATGAAGTGGTAAAAGCTCTTCATGATGCAAACTGGGAAGGACCAATCCGTCCAGACCATGGCCGTATGATTTGGGGAGAAACAGGTCGTCCAGGATATGGATTATTTGACCGTGCTCTAGGAGCTACTTACCTTCATGGATTAGCTGAAGCAGTAGCAAAAAATGCAAAACAATAGGAGAAAACCCATGACACAATTTTTTGATTTTACAAATAAAGTCGTAGTAATTACAGGTGCCGGCGGAGTGATTTGCGGGGAACTTGCAAAGAGCTTTGGTAAACAAGGCGCAAAGGTAGCTTTACTAGACTTAAATGAAGAAGCTGCACAAAAATTTGCAGATGAAATTATTGCTGAAGGCGGTATCGCAAAAGCTTATAAAACGAACGTACTTGAAAAAGATTCATTAGAAGCTGTTCGCGAAGCCGTGAATAATGATCTTGGTACAGTAGATGTATTAGTAAACGGTGCTGGAGGAAATAACCCTCGTGCGACAACAGATAATGAATTTCATGAAGTAGGATTAAGTGCGGAGACAAAAACATTCTTTGACTTGGATAAAGCGGGAATTGAATTTGTATTCAACTTAAACTATTTAGGTACATTATTACCAACACAAGTCTTTGCACAAGATATGGTTGGAAAAGAAGGAGCGAACATCATCAATATTTCTAGTATGAATGCTTTCACTCCTTTAACAAAAATTCCAGCATACTCAGGGGCGAAAGCAGCCATTAGTAACTTTACTCAATGGTTAGCGGTTCACTTCTCTAAAGTGGGAATTCGTTGTAATGCAATTGCACCAGGATTTTTAGTGACAGCTCAAAATGAGCGATTACTATTTGATGAACATGGAAATCCAACTCCACGTGCGGATAAAATTCTACGTAATACACCAATGGGACGCTTTGGTGAATCAGATGAATTAGTAGGGGGAGTATTCTTCTTGGCTGATTCAACTCTTTCAAGCTTTGTAAATGGCGTTGTTTTACCAATTGATGGTGGTTTTGCAGCTTATTCTGGAGTATAATTTAAGAACATAAGAAGAATCGGAGTGAAAGCTTCGATTCTTTATCTATCATTGAAAAATTGGAGAAGAGATATAGAAATGAAAGTTGTAACTCTTGGTGAAATTTTGTTGAGATTATCAACCTCAGATGATGTACGGTTAAAGAGCGCAAAAGAGTTTAGAGTCTGCTATGGCGGAGCTGAAGCAAATGTAGGAATTTCCTTAGCACACTTTGGCCATGATGTTTCTGTGGCAACGGTTCTACCACAAGATAATCCTTTAAATGATGCTGTAAGTTCAAGATTACGTATGAATGGAATCAATACGAATTTAGTAGCGACAGAATATGGAAGATTAGGAACATACTTTTTAGAACAGGGAAATGCAGGGCGTGCTTCTCGTGTTACATACGACCGCTTATATTCAAGCATTTCTGTGTTAGACAAGCTATGCTGGGATTTGGACGAAATCTTCAAAGGTGTAGATTTATTGCATATCTCAGGGATTTTGCCAGCACTTTCGAAAAAATGGCAAGAATGGACGGTTGAAGTTGTTCGTAAGGCAAAAGAATATGGATGCCGTGTCAGTTTTGATATGAACTATCGGAGTAAGTTATGGAGTTATGAGGAAGCTTATCCTTGTTTCCAACAAATCTTGTCATATGTGGATATTCTTTCTGCGGGTAGATTAGATGCAATTCATTTCTTGAAAGTAGTATCAGAAGACGAAGATGTTTCACTGGAAGAGATTTACAAGCGAGTTCAAGCAAAATATCCAAATATTAAAGTGTTATATTCAACAAAACGCAATGTATTCTCAACGAATCATAATGAATTACAAGGATTCTTTGTAGGTGAAGATGGAGTGTTTGTAGAATCGAAACTCTATGATATCAATCCGATTATTGACCGAGTTGGTGGAGGCGATGCTTTCGCTGCTGGGATTCTAAACGGGGTTTTAAAAGGTTGGAACAGCCAACAAATAGTCGACTTTGGAACTGCAAGTTCTGTCTTAAAACATACCGTCTTTGGTGACTGGAACCCATTCAATGAAGAAGAAGTCTTTGAATTTATGAATCAAAAATCAGGACAGATTGTCCGTTAAATTTATTTAACAACTATTAGACGTCAGTGTTTATCTCTGGCGTCTTTTCATTTGGGCTTATCAAGCGCAAAGAAAACTGTTAAAATAGTAGAGCATAAGCAGTAGAAAGGAAATCGACATGGTTAAAAATTCTGTATGGATTCAACAAGAAATTTGTGGAGTAAAATTATATGTTTATCGTTCTAATGTTCAAGACGCTACGACCATTTATTTTTTAGATGGAGATCAATTCGAAGCAGCTTTTAATCATTGGATCATTAAACATCAACCTTCACTCAATTTTGTACTCTTTAATGCAAATAATCGAACAGATGATTATACACCGTGGCCTCTCCAGGCGTCTGAAACCATGCCGATGGATTTCGGGGGAAAAGCGGAAGAACATCTTTCTTTTATCACGACTCATGTGATTCCATTTTGTGAGAGTGAATATGGTTTTGCTTCAAGCGCTGAAAAGAGAGTTATGGGTGGTTATTCGCTAGGGGGATTATTCAGCCTGTATGCAGCGGTGAACACAGATTTATTTGGAACTGTCCTTAGTTGTTCTTCGTCGCTGTGGTATCCGGGGTTTCTAGACTATTTAAAAGAACATCCCTTTAAAGCTGCTCATCCAAAATTGTACATGAGTGTGGGGGATCAAGAAGGAACGACTGCGACGAATTTAACTGCAGACCAAACTCTAAATACGCTAGCATTAAAAGACTGGATTGAGCCGAAATTTCAAGCAGGTGATTTCCAGTTTACGTTGGAAGAGGGAAATCATGGAAATAATATCTCTAGACGTGTCGAACGTGCTGTTGAATGGGTAGAAGAGAATAGTAAATAAGTAAAAAATCCACTGGTTTATCCAGTGGATTTTTTACTAACGATGCCAAAGGGATTCGAACCCCCGACCTAGCGTTTAGGAAACGCTTGCTCTATCCTGCTGAGCTATGACATCTTATTAGCTTAATTGAACCACACAAACCCCTTATCTGTCCATACACAGTTACTAATTCTTTGCTTAAATGAGAATTGATAATCTTCATCCTCGCAGCAATCTAAATATAGAACGACATCATTTTCTTTTTAAACATAGAAGGTTTAGAGAAAACTGATTCTATTAAAGAAGATGGAGTCCCTTGGGATTCTATGGTAGGAGTAAGAGCGATTCGTAACTGAAGCGAATATGAGACTCTAGGAATTTATTCCGTAGAGACTCATTGAGGCTCAGTAGGTGAGAGACTTTGACTCGAACCGATACAGCTCTTATCCCTACCATGAAGATATCCCAAACGGACGGAAGCAAAAGACTTTCTTTGTGAGTTGTTTTGTGATGAAATGGTGCGGTTATAGTAGTCATATTAGGGAATCGCATTGAATGTGAATTATCTGGATTTTGGAATTGATTCCTTACTCCAGCTTTGAAGCTTCAAAGGTGCAAGACCAAGGCTTGCACCGGTGCCCTAATATAGCAACTATAACAAAACGCACCATTTCAAAAAAACAAACCAACGGTCAAATAAAAAAACACCAAAGAAAATCTTTGGCAGTTTCAGGTTCATTTATTTAGTTTGCTGATTGACGGCGTGAAGATTGCCAATGCGAGTACAGACGGAAAATCGAATCGACCGTAAAGATTGCCAGTGCAATCATTCCAGCGGTAATCATCGTTTGCCCGAAGAAGAATTTCCCTTTTTCAACATCGCCCACAAAGAAGGCGTAAACTGTACGATACATGCCTGCGCCAGGAACGAGTGGGAAAAATCCAGGGATAAAGAATACCGTTACGGGAGCTTTAAAATAGCGTGCTGCTAAGTGCGATAAAAACGCAATGGTGAGGCCGCTATAGTAAGTAGCTAGTTGTAATCCAGAACTATCCAAGAAGAAGAGATATACAAACCAACCAATGCCTCCAATAATCGAAATATGAATGAGGAGACGTTTTGGTGCTTCAAAGACAATACAACTGAAGTAGACGGCAATGAGAGCACTAATCACTTGATAAATCATAACGGGTTCGCACCTCCTGCTAACACCAGTCCCAGAGCAACAGCAATAGCGACGGAAAGAGCCGTCACAAACGCTTCAATTGCACGAGCTGCTCCTGAGTTGTAGTCTCCGCGTAATGTATCGCGAATGGCATTTGTAATGGCGGTTCCAGGAACAGCCGGCATGATTAATCCTACAATAGAGATGCCAATTCGAGCGTCCGGAACGAAATGTTTCTGAATCAAAATAATAATGACACACGCTGGAATAATTGACAGGAGGTTCAACACGAATGTTCCTAATTTTAATTTTGGATCTAACTTATAAATAAATGGCATGATAACCGCTGCTAGGGATGCAATGATGAGTTCAATTGGCGTTGCTCCAAATAGAGCAGCGTAGAACCCGCACATCAGAATGAGGCCTAAGTCTTTTAACCACTGTGGATATTCTGATTCTTTTAAATCCTGTAATCGTTGATAAGCCGTATCGAGGTCAATTTCCTTTGTCACTAATTGACGAGAGATAGCGTTGACTTTATAAATACGGTTTAAGTTTGTGTCTCGATTTGGAACACGACGGATTTCTGTAATAGAATCGATGCAGTCATCATCGAGAGTCGCAAAGATTCCAGTCGCCATCGCGAAGGCTTCGCAAGTTTCGAAGTTTGATGTGGAGAGAATATAGTTCATCGTTTCTTCCACGCGATACGATTCCGCATTGCATTCGAGCATAATTTGACCAGCCAGAATAGCGGTATCCATTAGTTTTTTAGCATATGATCGCACAAAGCCTTCCTCCTTCGTTAAATACTCTCTAAGTATAGCATACAAGCCGTGTTTTGCTAAGTAGAAATTTTTATGAAATAAAACTGTACTATTTTCATTCTCCTTGAAAATTAGTACAGTTGTTTTTTTGATGATTGTTTTAACATTGTACTGTTTTTTTAAAAGTATTTAGTGTATTATTAAGATAACAAATTTTTGGAGGGATATCCGTGGAATTATTTGAAGAATTATCACTTAAAGTGAAAGGGAAAGACGTTAAAATCGTATTTCCAGAAGGAGATGAACCAAGAATTATTGGTGCAGCGGTTCGTTTATTAGCAGATGGACTTTGCAAACCAATCTTACTTGGAAATGTAGATACTATTAACGAAGTAGCAGATGCTCGTGGATTTAACATTTCTCATTTAGAAATTATCGATCCTGAAACATATGCAGACGATAAATATGCTGAAATGGTAGCAAGCTTTGTAGCACGTCGTAACGGTAAAGTGTCAGAAGAAGATGCTCAAAAATTATTACGTGACGTAACATACTTTGGAACAATGATGGTTTACATGGGCTTAGCAGACGGTTTAGTATCTGGTGCGGTTCACTCAACAGGGGATACTGTACGTCCAGCATTACAAATCATCAAAACAAAACCAGATGTCTCTCGTACAAGTGGTGCGTTCATCATGATCAACAGCGACAAATCTAAGAAATACTTATTCTCAGACTGCGCTATCAACATCAACCCTAACGCACAAGAATTAGCTGAAATTGCAGTAGAATCTGCTAAAACAGCTGAATTATTCGGTATCGAACCAAACGTTGCAATGTTAAGTTTCTCAACAAAAGGTTCTGCTAAATCTGAAGAAGCATTAAAAGTAGCTGAAGCAACTAAAATCGCTCAAGAATTAGCTCCAAACTATAACATCGACGGAGAATTACAATTCGACGCTGCATTCGTACCAAGCGTTGGTAAACAAAAAGCTCCAGATTCACCAGTAGCTGGACAAGCAACAGTATTCGTATTCCCAGAAATCCAATCAGGAAACATCGGATACAAAATTGCACAACGTTTCGGTAACTTCGAAGCAATCGGACCAATCTTACAAGGATTAAACAAACCAATCTCTGACTTATCACGTGGATGTAACGAAGAAGACGTCTACAAATTAGCGATTATTACTGCTAATCAGGCTTTAATGGAAAACTAGGATGTGAGACATCGTGGTCAGAAATCGATCACTGGACCGAAACGACGAAAAGAACGTGAAACGTTCTGCGTACGTTTCGGGAAGTGGACGCGATTTCTGCGATGGCGAACTCAACTAAAATAAGGATAGGAGAACGAACGGTCAGGGCCGAAACACTGGACCAGAATAACGCAAGGGACTCGGAACGAGTCGTGCGTATATTCTGGGAAGCAAAACTTCACAGTGCGAAGTTTTGGGCCTGTGAGCTCGAGTTCAACTACACAAAGCGACTCCTCGTGAGTCATTTTTGCTTTGCTCATGATGGCTTCCCTAAAGTAGCCAGACTATCTCTGAAAGCACAAAAAAAGCAGGTTTAAAACCTGCTTTTTTTACTTAGAACGATTATTCACCTTCAGGAAGTACAAATGATAAAACTGCGTATGCTAGAGCACCAGTTCCTGCAGCTAAGACAGATATTGCCCAGCCGATACGAACTAATGATACATCGATACCATAGTAATCAGCTACACCAGCACAAACTCCCATAATTTTCTTTTCTTTTACATTACGTGTTAAACGTTTTTCCAAATGAAATCACTCCTAATTATTAAGATTATATTAAATGTATCATAGGCTATTTATGGAAAACAATTAGTTTTACTACATTTCACGGAAAGAACTAGATTCTTTCAAAAACAGGTATGAATTTTCGGTGAAATTCATAAAATATTCATATTGTGACTTGTGTTTTTATTATGAGAATGGAGTAAATTTATATACTTTATTATTAAATAATATATCTCATCCTAAAGATTATTTATTAGATTTCTATTTTAAAAATCTCTTGATAACAAGAGTTCTAGTTCATTGTTAGAGGTTCTCAATTTATAATAATTTTTTATGAGCAAATAAATTGCTTTAATATTTAAGTGATGATAATCTTTACTTAAGCCAAGAGAGAAGACGTCGCTTTCTTGGAAAAACAGCGAAAAAGAAATGAGGATTTTAATATGAAAAACATTTTATTTGTAGTAGGAAGCTTACGTAAAGGAAGTTTTAACCACCAAATGGCCGAAAAAGCAGAACAACTTTTAGAAGGAAAAGCAACAGTATCATACTTAGACTACTCAAACCTTCCATTAATGAACCAAGATTTAGAAACTCCAGTGTTACCTGAAGTACAAGCAGCACGTGACGCTATCGGTAAAGCGGATGCTATTTGGATTTTCTCACCAGTTTATAATTTCGCTATTCCAGGAACAGTGAAAAACTTAATTGACTGGATGAGCCGTGCTCTTGATTTATCAAACCCAAGTGGACCTTCTATTTTACAAGATAAAGTAGTAACAGTATCTGCATTAGCAGCAGCTGGGCATGATCAATTATTCGCTTCATATCAATCATTATTACCATTTGTACGCATGCAAGTAGTAGGTGATTTCACAGCTGCAACAATTAACCCAGAAGCTTGGGGAACTGGTGTTGTTACATTAAGTGATGAAGTAGTTTCAGGACTTGAAAAACAAGCTGAAGCATTATTAAATGCATAATTAAATTTCAAACTTAACTTAAGGAAGCAGTCTCTCTTCGAAGGAGGCTGCTTTTTTTTGAACATTATACGAACAGACATTTGCCCTAGAGCTTCCTGTTATGCTAAAATTGTCCTGATATAGACAAAAAAGGAGCATTATTCATGTATGAATATTTAAATGGAGAGTTAGCGCATATCT
>ERZ773026.1876-NODE-1876-length-10248-cov-4.132444_pt1 | contig 10248 bp, 6 predicted proteins | sample MGYA00580838_ERZ773026 | MGnify/ENA primary metagenome ERZ773026 (study PRJEB29015, sample SAMEA2738006) | human oral metagenome | biome: human oral; feature: human-associated habitat; material: dental | place: China | collected 2055 ... | reverse complement strand
GTGGAAAGGAAAGGGAGTCTGTTTTTCTTCTTGCGATTCTTCAACAGGTGCTGGGCTTTATGATATAGATAGGGGAGGGTGGTGAGGAAAAATGTTTCATCTTCCTCAATTAGCTTCTTTTTATCACCCGTCCAACGCTGCAAAAACCAACGCAAAATAGGCACTGAGGCAATGCCGTTCCAGTGTTTGTCTAACTGCTTGAGGTAAGGTGCCAACTGCTCCTTGAAGTCAGCAGGGAAGTCATCTTGTAATTGGTTAAAGCCCTCAAAGAAAAGGTCGATAGTCTGGGGCGTACGCTCGCGGAGACAGTCGCCTAATAAGAATAATAGGGCTTCGGGGGTGGTGGGTGTTTCAAGTTCCGTCACATAGCCTACTCTCACAGACTTTTCCGAAGGGGAACAATCGGTAAGTTGAGAGGAAAGATTATCGTTCTGAATAGGCGTAGGACTTAAGGTTGCAAGAAGCTCTTGTGCCTTTCCTTTTAGATAATCCTGATAGGGTACTACTACTTCTACTAATCCTTCTCCTCCAAAATAAGTCTTTAATAAGCTTGCAGCCTTCTCTTGGAGTTTGGCATCGGGGACGGTGAAGAGTACTGCTAATTGTTCGCGGTAGTTTATATTTACAGGAGGTTGCTTTTTGTAATGCTTTGCTAAAATATCCAAACCAATGAGTTGGGATTTGGCTATCTTTTGGGTAGCAAAACACAAGGCAAAGTTATCGGCAAAGGATTGGAAATCAAAAGCTTTTTCCTCAGCTATTTGCTTAATGTGCTTCATAGCAAAGTTCACCACCGATGTTTTGTCGCTACTGAGTAGGGCAAAGAGGGTGCTTTGATGAGATAAAAGTTCTTGACGGGTAGGCTCGAATGTTTCAATAACACGGCAATAGAAGTCAAGGATATTCTTTTTGTAAGGATTTAGTAATGCCTCTATATGACTACCAACTATACTACGGTCTGCGAAATATCCTTTAGCTTGCAAAATACTGTACAACTCTTTCCAAGCCTCAGAAGGATAGGGTACTTCTTGAGTGATATGTTGGGGGACTATGGCAAAAATCTTTTCGCTGATTTGCTTGTTTTCCAATAGGAAATCGACAAAAGGTTCATCGGTGATATGCTTATTGTTCCAAAAGAAGAATTTTTCTATAAAAAGATTTTCATTATAGGTAATAATACCCTTTTGATAAAGAGTCCAAAGGATATGAAAAGTAAATTCATTTAGCAAATCTTCTTCAGAAAAAGATTTGAACAAAGTAATGAGGTATTTTCCTTCTTGGGTTACTATCAAATTCAATATCTCTGAAAAGTGAATTCTACTCATATAGAGTATCATCTGATCATTAGAAGAAAATGTTTCTCCTGACAACTTTATTTCTTTCAATTCTTCACTTGTCCTACAAAGACATAAAAGTGAATACGAAAAATAATTTCTTTCCTCTAAAGCCAAGCGAGGAGCTTTTTTTTGAGTGTTGTGATATAGTTGTTCCCAACGGACTGTTTGCAAGGTGTGTATAAGGCTATTGCGCTCCTGCTCAGAAAGTCCAAAACAAATAGTACGTATCGCAGTAAAATCGTGTGCCTTAATGGCGGAAAGTAAGGTAGGGGGTATCATAATCTTGGTAATTGCTATAGATTAAGTTCTTTTTGATAGTCTAAGAGTTTTTTATGTAATTTTGGAAGTTCTCTTCCTTCTACTTGGCGAAGATACTCATTAATAATCATATTTCTAAAGGCTTTTATGATAATGCGCAACATTCAACAACATTTATTTTTATATTAATCCTTAAGACAATCCTCAAAATCATTACACAAAATGCACCCTTCTTTAAATACCTTCAGCAGATTGGCTTCCATGCATTTTTTCTGTTCTTTCTCTTTGTCAGTGAGTTTTTTCTTTTCTCTACAGCTGTCATAGCGTTTCAGTTCTTCAAATCTTTTCAAAATTCTTAAATCGTTTCTGTCATCTTTGTCCAAATCAATTTTACTGACAAAGGATTCTAACTCGTTTTTTATAGATTCATTTTTATAGTATGATTTTATAAAAAGCCAATCAAAATTATACGATATATAGACAAACTTCCCGAAATATTCTTCGGATTTTCTTTTTTCCTCTGACGCCCTCTCTTTAGCCAAAGCAATGGCTTTATCATATTCTTTTATGTAGCAATAAGCTCCTATGGCTTCTCCAGAAAAATTCCTATATCCTGCAGGTTTCTTTTCATAGTAGGATATAAACTCTTTGTAATAAGCTTCTTCGTACAAAAAGCGCATTTTGAATACCACAAAAGGTTCTAAATCCCCATATTTGGATATCATTTCATCTATTCTTTTCAGATAATCAGCATATTCCTCCTTGCTGTGCGTATTGCTATCTCTGTAATCAACATTAAGTTGCTTGAAACTCTCCATCCAAGGCTTGGGCTTACGATTGTTGGCATACTTAGGAGAGTCATACATTAGGTCGATAACCGAGAGGTGTTTATAGGTTTCAGGTGTAACTCCCCAACTCAGATACTTATCAGCTATTTCGCGTAATATGTAGTATTTATTAAACTCTTCCCTGCCGAGACTTTGGTAGTCATAAGAGCCTTTCCTCAGTATATAAGGTTTGAACAGTACCAAAGAATCTATTTCTTCTACACGACCAGCACCATTCATACCTTTAACGCCTTCAAAATCAAAGCGATAAGTTTTATTCTTATAGGTAATAACAAGCCCTTGAGTCTTTGAAAAATAATCGGAAGGAGGTAAAACTATCATTTTTTTCACATTTCTTCCTACACAAAAATCTTCCTCAGCAATGATATTCGCCACTCTGTTCAGTTTTAAAAGCTTTACTTTTAATTGTTCAACATCAACAGGTCGTTTGTGTTCATCATATACATTCAGCACACGCAATCCGCCGCCTCCCCCAGGCTGCCCCCAGAGTCGCACAGATACTAACAGAAAAATTACAATTATGATTCTCATTTTTTATGAAAGATTATAGGTGACTTATTTCTTTTTGATAGTCTAAGAGTTTTTTATGTAATTTTGGAAGTTCTCTTCCTTCTACTTGGCGAAGATACTCATTAATAATCATATTTGCAAATCCTTTTATGATATTTAGATTAGGACGATCAAGCATCTCAAGGAAGTGCTTAATAGGGGCATACCCTGTTGCCAAGACATACGCTACGTAATTCGCTAAGTAAGTTAAATCTTTTCCTTGTTCCAATGCCCAGCAGATATATTCGTAAGCTAAGTCACGATAGGGGCGTTTTTCCAAAAATAGGCAGGCGCCTATATACAACCAACCACTATGATAGAGAGGCAATTGATATTTCAAGAGGGTTTCTATAGCCTCAATATTGTCATAAACACCGGTTAGGGCATTCCAACCTACCCGATGAGAGAAAATCGAGCAGATGATCCCATCGGGGTATTGCGGACAGAGGCTCAGGGTATATTCGAAGTCCTCATTGCTATGCCAAGCACCTCCTCCTGCATTGTAATATTGCTCAGGAAGTAGGGATTTTTGTCGCTCTGTAGGACTGTTATAAGGGGTGAAATCATAGACAAATACCGGCATTACTTCTCCTAAGTAAGTAGTGTATTCTTGCCAACCATAGCCTATATAATAGGGACTTACTACCGAAGGGATATCTTTGGCGGTAGTTTGGGAAAATTCAGGGAACTCTTGTTCTGGGTGTTTGATTCGGGTAATTTGTGTCCAAAGGGGCAAGGTCTCTTCTGTGGGAGAAAGGACGGAGGTAACGCCCAAAGTATACTGAATGGCTTGAGCATAGTCTCCCTGAAGTAGTTGCGATTTTTCCTTAGCACTTTGGGGAATATCGGTTAGGAGCAGGCGGTTACAAGCGATAGTAAGGTCTTCAAAATCGGGAATAATCCCTTCTTGCTCGTAGGATAGGAGCTTCTCAACCAAGACTGCTGCTTCTGTATAAAAAGGGGCAATAGTAGGGGTAGAGAGTAGAGGCAATGTGCATTTTTGGGCAATTCTCTCAAGGGCTACATTCATTTTGTAGCGCAAGAACAAAAAGAGGTTTTCATCTAAGGGCAGATGTCCTCCTGTTTCTAAGGCTAAGAGGAATTCTTTTAGTAGGGGTAGCACATACCCACGGTGGCTTTTGTTGAGCTGTTTGTGATAGGTTGCCAGTACTTTTTTTAAATCCTTAGGAATAAAAGTCTGTAAGCGTACTATCCCATCTATAAGTAGGTCAATGGTAGCAGCAGAGCGTTCTCGTATGCTATCACCTATTAGGAAAAGCAACTCATCCCAGTTCTTGGGCAAGGACAAGGGAAGCCTTTGGGTGGAGTGAGGAAGATTTTCGGAGGTCTTTATTTCTTTATCAGTACCGTCTTTCTGCTGAAGAATTTCTCGCGCAGAGGGCTTGATAAAATCAGTGTAAGGGGTGATGAGCTCCCAGAGTTTTTCGTCATAGAAACACTCAACAAGCAAAGTAGCCAATGCTTGTTGGAAGGCTATATCGGGTTGAGTAAAGAGCGGGATAAGCTGCTTGCGGGAGTCTAATTGCTCAGGAGGGTTCTTGTGGTAGTATTTCTCCAAAATAGTAAGTCCTGCAAGCTGTGATTTGATAGTTTTTTCTGAGGGTAGGCAAAGAACAAAACTATCTTGGAATTTTTCTATATGGAAAAGCGGACTTTTACTGATTTTCTGAATCCATTTCATAGCAAAATTCACCAGCACATCGTTGCCTGTACTCAAAAGAGCAAAGAAGCGTTCTTGATTATCTATCATTTCTTTTTCGGTAGGAGCAAGAAATGTAATCCAACGGCAATGCCAATTCAGTTGGGGTTTCTTCCAAGGATTGAGCAGGCTCTCCAAGAGTTCGCCTATAAGCTGGCGGTCGAACACATAGCCTTGTTCCTGTAGTTGTACAAAGACTTCTTCCCACAGCTTGGCATCGCGATGCATACCGCTTTCGTAGCGGTGTAAGCGCCTGAAAATTTTATCTTGGAACTCTTGATCGTTCAAGACTAAATGAGTATAATAGTTTATCTTGTCACTGGAGTAACTGAAGGCAATGATACTTTTCTCTACAAAAAGGGGTTCATCTAAAGGGATTTCTCCAGCTTTGTAGAGTGTCCAATAAGTTTTAAAGGGGATATTCTCTTTGCTATCTTCACTTAGAGCGTGGTATAGTTCCAGAATAAAGCGATACTTTTCCTCTTGGAGGAGTTTCGGGAGGATATAGGTGGCTTTTGAATTTGAGAAAAGCTCTCCAGCAGTAGGACAATACATCTTCTTTATAAAGGTATTGATAGGCTGTTTCTCATATTCCTGAAGACTTCGTGTAAGGAGAAATACCGCCAAAAGATATTCATAGCGTGCCCCATCGGGGGTTACTAATATTTTATCATAACGCTTATGCTCTTTAATTCCCCACGGCGAATGTTGGAGTTGGTCTAAAAGGGCAAGGCGCTCCTTGTCTGCTAAGTTACTGCAAAAGGAAAACAAGCCCTCTAAATCGCGGCTGGTGATGAGTTTCTTTAAAAGTTCAAACATAAGGGCAATTTGTTAATGAGACAATTTGTCGATTTGGCAATTAGCTAATTCACATTAGCCAATTGGCTAACTTCTTGTGATTAGTGGGTTTCTTTTCTTGTTTTTCAGCCAAAGGCAAATAAGCTTCTACCACTGCTTTTTGGAAAGCCTTTATTTTTGGGTCGCGGGTGGGCATATCCAAGAACTCCACAAAGCGATTGATAGGGGTGAGCTTTTGGGCGAGGATATCGGCAAGGAAGTGTTGCAGGTAACTGAGGTCTTCGTCACGGCTAATGGCGCGGAGGATATACTCTGCCGTGAGGTCTCGGGTTTCCTTTTTGTCGTGAAGCAAAGCCATTCCTACAAAAATCCACCCACCGTGATGCACGGGCAGGTCGTACTCTAAGAGTAGTTGGAGGGGCACCTGCAAGTTGCGATAAGTTTCAGCATCGCTTACCCCTACCCAAGGTGGGGTGTATTTGCCTAAGAGCACATCTACATATTGAGGGTTTAAGGAAATTGTATAACGTAAGATATCTACATCAAATATCTGAAAAGCCCCAGCATTGTAATAGTTATAAGGTAAACGATCTTCTTCTTTTTCAAAATTCCTACGCTGATAGTCGTTATACGGACTATTAATATACTTCTTTTCCAAATAAAACCATTTGCTTTCAGAATCAATTTCGTAACTTAGAAAAAAAGGTTTTACTGCCGAGAGATAGTCTTTGGCAGCCGTAGTTTCAAACTCGGTAAAGACTTTGTCAGGGTGTTTTAGGCGGGTGATTTGCGTCCATAGGGGCAGGAGCTCCTCTGTAGGGGTTACCACATCGGAAAGTCCAAAGAGGTAGCCCAAGGCAGGGGCATATTGTCCTGAGAGTGAGCGTACTTTCTCCTGTGCTTCAGGGGTAATGGTACTCAATAACAATCGGTTGCAAGCCACTACCAAGTCGTCCAAATCCACTTCTTTGCCTGCTGTTTGATAAGCGAGCAGTCGGTCGGCAAGGGTTTCAGCATCTATATAGAAAGGCGCGTGTGTAGGGGTGGAGAGGAAAGGCAGTTTGCTACCCGATTTGAGTTTGTCAAGAGTTGCCCTTACCTTATAGAGCAGGTAAGGAATTTCATCACGGAGGTACCAAACGTTGTGGAGCACATACGCTTGCTTTAAAGGTTCTTCTTCGGTGGTATTGAGGCGTCTTACTTGGGTATTCATTTTTTTCCAGTCCTCAGGAGACTCCAAAGGTCTGTCCTCCACCCAACCTGCCAAGAGTAGCTGTAAGGCAGCCAACTGTACATTGGTATAATACATCCCATTGACCTGCGCAATATAAGGGGCGAGTTGCTCCTTGAAGTTTTCTGGCAGTTGGTCTTGTAGCTGTACCAGTCCCTCAAAGAAAAGATCAATAGTAGTAGCTGTACGCTCACGGAGGCAGTCACCGAGAAGGAAGAGGAGGTCTTCAGGTCTCAGGGGATAGGTGATAGGGGTTAGGGAGCGAGTCGCACAAGCAGTTGGAGAGTTTTCGGAATTCTCTGATGAGTTGGGCGATTCTGATGGACTTAGGGTTGCAAGGAGGTCTTGGGCTTTGCCTTTTAGGTAATCGCAGTAAGGGGCGATAACTTCGGGAAGACCTTCGTGGTTAAAATAGGTGGTGAGGAGGTTGGCTACTTTTTCTTGGAGCTTCACATCAGGGACAGTGAAGAGTACCGCTAATTGTTCGCGGTAGTCGGGATGGGTAGGAGGTTGCTGTTTGTAGTGCTTTTCTAAAATATTTAAGCCTATAAGCTGTGATTTGGCTATTTTTGGGGTAGCAAAACAAAGCGCAAAGTTATCGGCAAAAGATTGGAAATCAAAGTCTTTTTCGTCAGCCATTTGCTTAATGAGTTTCATCACAAAGTTAATTACCGAGGTTTTGTCGCTACTGAGCAGGGCAAAGAGGGTCTGTTGAGAAGGAAGGAGCTCTTCTGTTGTAGGGTTGAAGTCTTCAATTAAGCGACAGTAGCTATTGGCAGTAGTAGTTTTTAGTGGGCTGAGCAATACCTCTAACAAGTTTGCTAATACTTGGGTATCTTTGAAGTATCCTTTTTCTGTTAATATAAGTAAATTGTCGTATAGAAAAGTGTTAGTAGAAAAGTTATCAGTAAGGTGAAAAGGTAATTTTGTGCAAAGTTTTTCTGCAATGACTGGTCTTTTGAGTATAAAACTCTCTATTTCCTTATGTTTGCTCATTAGAAATAAAGCATCACATAGCTTTTCCAATAGGAAATCTTCTTCAAATGGGATAAAATCATTTTCATATAGCGACCATAGTACAGGGAAACCTAAATGTTTACAACTCTTCACATCTAACTGGGAGAGTTGTTCTAAGTGTAGTGGATTTTTTCCCTCTTTGAGTACTGAAATCAGTTTAGAGTTGTCACGGCTGTATAATAAGTTTTGTAGTTCTTTGTCTAATGCCTCAAATTTAAGGGTTTTTGTATTTTTCTTTGCCATAAAATGATTTTATCAATTAAGGGACAAAGATATAATTTTTTATTTCATTTTCAAAGTGAGAAGATATACAAAAAGGCGGTTGCAGCTATGAGGTTCTTACTTCTTATCTCTTAGCTAATTCAATGATTTCTAAGTTTTTGATTTCTTTACCTTCAATTTCAAAACGGAGCATAGTGCGCACTGTTTGCCAGCCATAAATGCCTGCAGTTCCTGGGTTGAGATGCAACAATTGAAATTGTGGGTCGTATTGTACTTTTAGAATATGCGAATGCCCCGAAATGAAGAGTTTGGGAGGGTGAGCTAAAATTTCTTGTTTGGCTAAAGGTGTGTATTTATTAGGATAACCGCCTATATGTATCATCAGTACTTCTACTTGTTCACACTGAAAACGATTGACTTTGGGAAAGTACTGACGCACATCGGTACCATCGATATTGCCATAGACCCCACGCAAGGGCTTGACAGCTTGAAGGGCTTCTATCACTGCTACATTACCAAAATCACCACAATGCCAAACCTCATCGGCTTCATTGACATAGTGCAGGATGCGGTCATCTATGTACGAATGAGTATCGGATAGGAGGAGGATTTTCATTGTACGTCCAATTTATGGTGCTGTTTGCCTTGAATTTTGTAGCAAGCACGCTTAGCGGCTATTTCTTCAGCTTTTTTCTTAGAAGTAGAACGGGCACGCGTTACCGAAAAACCTTGTACGTGTACTTTGGCGACAAAATATTTGGTTTCGGAACGGTCTTCCATATCTTCTTCAGCTTCAAAAGCAAAGTCCAATTTGTGTTTTTGGCACCATTCTATCAATAAACTCTTGTGGCTAATCACTTTTCCTTCCAAGTTTTTGATATTGATATGCGGCAAGATGAGTTCGCGTTCTATAAAACGGAAACAGGCTTTATAACCTCTATCTAAATAAATAGCCCCTATGAGTGCCTCAAAGAGATTACCGGTGATATTGTTACCCAATTGCCTTGGAGTGAGCTTGGTACGCAAAAAGTCTAAAAGCCCCATATCTTTACCTAACTGGTTGAGATTACGACGTTCTACAATTTTGGAGCGCATTTTGGTGAGGTAGCCCTCATCTTGCTCGGGGGCATTGGTGAAAATATAATCGGCTATTACTGCGCCAAGTATGGCATCGCCCAAAAACTCTAATCGCTCATAACTTTTGCGCGTCGCCTTTTGAAATTGATAAGAAGGATGCGTAAAAGCTTCGCTGTAATAGGATAAGTTTTTAGGGGCAAAGCCTAATAGATTCTTTATTTTATTATAAAAAATCCCGTCTTTCTTTTTGGAAAAAAGACGGGGAAAAGCTAATATTTTCTTTAAGTTGAACACTTATAGTTTATATCTTTTTGAATAATAAGCACGCATTGTGACCACCAAAACCAAAGGTATTGCTCATCGCTACTTTTACGTCGCGGTGTTGCGCTTTGTTGAAGGTGAAATTCAAGCGTTGATCTATTTTTTCATCGGGGGTTTCGAAGTTGATGGTAGGTGGTACAATACTGTATTTGATAGCGAGGATAGACGCTACTGCCTCTATAGCTCCTGCAGCACCGAGCAAGTGTCCTGTCATCGACTTGGTAGAGTTGATATTGATATCGTAAGCGTGTTCGCCGAAAACTTCGAGCACTGCTTTAGATTCGGCAACATCACCCAGCGGTGTAGAAGTACCGTGCATATTGATAGCATCGACTTCGTTTGCTGATACACCTGCATCTTTCAAGCAGTTGATCATCACATTTTTAGCACCTAATCCTTCGGGGTGAGGAGCCGTCATGTGATAGGCATCAGCAGAGAGACCTCCTCCTGCTAATTCACAGTAGATAGTAGCACCACGAGCTACTGCGTGGTTGTACTCTTCAAGCACTACAGCTCCTGCTCCTTCGCCTAATACAAAACCATCGCGATTAGCATCGAATGGACGAGAGGCTTTAGCAGGATTTTCGTTGAAAGTAGAAAGTGCGTGCAAAGCGTTGAAACCACCAATACCCGCAATAGTTACCGCTGCTTCTGAACCACCTGATACCATTACATCGGCATAGCCTAAACGGATGTAATTAAGAGCATCGATCATAGCGTTAGCAGCTGAGGCACACGCTGATACAGTAGTGAAGTTAGGACCTCTAAAGCCGTAGCGTATAGAAATTACGCCAGCAGCGATATCGGCTATCATTTTAGGGATAAAGAAAGGGTTGAAGCGAGGAGTACCATCGCCCTTACCAAAGGCGA
>ERZ773026.1874-NODE-1874-length-10250-cov-30.598529_pt1 | contig 10250 bp, 6 predicted proteins | sample MGYA00580838_ERZ773026 | MGnify/ENA primary metagenome ERZ773026 (study PRJEB29015, sample SAMEA2738006) | human oral metagenome | biome: human oral; feature: human-associated habitat; material: dental | place: China | collected 2055 ... | reverse complement strand
TTCGGTAGAAGCGACGGATAATATCCTCAATATCCGTATCCACCATCTTCAAATCACGGACTTCAAAATCAGACAGGGTTTGCTTGATAATATCAGCCGATTGGTAGCGGGAACTATCGTATTGAATGTTGAGGCTATTTCCTTGTCTATCAATGGTCATGTCAGGCAAACCTTCATAGTGAGAAACTAGATGACTTTGACCTGGTAGCAGTTCAAAGGAAAGAGTCTTCATCTTGCCAAAGGTTTCCTTAAGCTGGCTGACCGTTCCATCAAAAATCTCCTGCCCTTTGTCAATCATAAAAATCCGATCACAGAGTTGCTCAATATCACTCAAATCATGAGTAGTCAAGAGAATAGTCGTCTCTTCCTCCTGATTGATCTGGGTAATGGCCCGACGAATATTATCCTTGACCGAAACATCCAAACCAATGGTCGGCTCATCTAAAAATAGAACCTTGGGATTGTGGAGCAAGGAAGCAGCAATATCCGCCCGCATCCGTTGCCCCAGTGAAAGAGTTCTCACAGGATCTTTGATAAAATCCTTTAAATCCAAGACTTCATTCAAAAAGTCCATACGCTTATGAAACAGCGAGTCTGGCACATCATAAATCTCTTTCAAGACCGTGTAGGTCTCTTGCAGAGCCAAATCCCACCATAGCTGAGTTCGTTGTCCAAAGACTACTCCAATATCCTTGACATAGTCTTGACGATTGTCCTGCGGAATCTTGCCGTTAATCCGACAAAAACCAGATGTCGGTTTCAAGATCCCGGTCAGCATTTTAATGGTTGTTGACTTCCCAGCACCATTGGCCCCGATGAAACCTAAAATCTGCCCCTTGGGAACCTCAAAGGTTAAATCCTTGACCGCCTCAAAAGTCTGCTTTTCAGGATGAATAAAGGAGCGCAAAGCTCCTTTCAAACCTGGTTCCTTAACTGTTTTTACAAAATTTTTCTGAAGATGCTCTACTTCTATCATTGCCATACGTTTCTCAATATCCTATTATTCAATTCATGTTTCAGACCCTTTCCCCACCTAACTCAGGAAAATAGAATCTTATCTCCCCACTATACTACCACTTTTACTTCCAAACTAACATAGGAAATTCAAAAATAATTATCATATTTTATCACACACCAAAAAACCCACCTTTACGGGCAGGTTTCTATTTTGTAGTCTTCAGCTAGATTAAGCTTTACCTTCTCATTTCAATTCTTTAGCCAAGATACTCATGTTTTCTTCTAGATTCTCTAGGTAGTTTTTATCATTTTGGGGATCGGCTTCTAAAGGATTGAGAGTTTTCAGTCTGACTCCCGTTGACTTGACGAGCGTTTCTGCCACTTTCGACGATGCATTGCTTTCGGTAAAAATCGTTTTAACTTTATAGGTTTTCACAAATTCTTGAATTTCAGTAAGCTGCCTTGCATTTGGCTCTTGTTCAGGAGAAATCCCTGCAATACCTAGCTGCTGCAAACCAAACCGCTTTGCTAAATACGAGAACGCAGTATGTTGAGTGACGAAAGTCTTTTGCTTAGCCTTTTCAAAGATTGGTTGGTATTTTTTGGTCAATTCTTGAGCTTTAGAAATGAATTTCTTAGCATTTTTTTGATATATTTCCTTGTGTTCTTTATCGAGTTCAGATAGCTTATCTGCAATAATCTGTGCTTCTTCACCAGCTTTTTCAGGATCTAGCCAGGTATGAGGATCGTAGAGAGTTTTTTCATCAATTCCTTGGCCAGCTTCCACATCTTCCAAACCCGGTACACGTTCCAGGGGCATTCCTTCGGAAGCTTCAAGTACTTTCACCTTAGATTTTTGCAAATTTGGATCCAAGCTCCCCGCCCACGACTCTAAGGTATGTGAATGATAGACAAAAACATCCGCATCATAGATAGCAGCTACATCATTAGCCGATGGTTCAAATGAATGGATCCCTGTACTAGATTGAATCATGCGAACATCATTCAAATCACCAGATACTTCTTTAACCATGGCATAAACCGGATAAAAACTGGTCACAATCTTCAAACCTTTAGCTTGTTGTTCTTCTTTCTGAGTACACGCTCCCAGCATCAAAACTAGTATACTCAGCATTAGTAATACTGCAGTTCTTTTTTTCATACAATACTCCTTCACCTCAGCTAATCAGTTACTTCTGTACTTGACACAGAAGCTGAAGAAGCAGATTGCAGCAAGGCTAGCATTTTTTCTACTTCTGCCATGATGTTATTATTATCCATAGTCCCTAAATTAAGATTATTTCGCAATCCTGTTAAGGTCTCAGTTGCATTGGATTTCAAACTTGGATCCGTCGTCTTTTCAAGTAAGTCTTCCGCCTCTTGCAACTTAGCTTCTACTTTAGCAGTTTCAACTTGAGGTACTTCTGGCTCAGTTGGTGTTTCCTCTTCAACTTCTTCTTGAGGTTTCTCTGGGCTAACAGCATCCTCCTTGTCATCTTTTTTACCTAAAACATGATCACTTGTATTCCCCCATCCATCGCTAGACTGTGGTCGCTCATCTGGATGTTCAACATAATACTTGATAGTTGCAAATAAATCCTCTAATGTATAGCCATTAGGAGCTCGGTAAGTCTTATCATCGAACCAAGCAAATTTGATGTTGTGGTAGTGATCCTTATGAGGGATAATCAGATTACCATTTTTTACTGCTACAGTATGCTCAACATTGTAAGGCAGACGAACGAGCGGTATTCGTTTCTCTCCTTGAACACGTTCGTAGATAGCAGCCGCACTTTCTCCACTTGGATTGGCTTTGGAATCATCTGTTGGTGCAGGTGGAAGAAGACCTTTTTCTTTAGTATACGCCTGAGCAGCTGCTTTTTCTTTAGCTGAAAGACTATCTTTTCCTATCCAGTGACTGTGTCCCATATGAGGGGTTACATAAGCATCTCCTTCGTCGCTGATAATATCCCGGGCATCAAAGATATATCCATCAGATGTCGTATATTTGTCAGCCAGCTGGGCTACTCGAACTTCGGTTTCAGTATACTCAATTTGTGAATTTGCTTTGCCGAGACGTTCTGGATGATTGATAGGCGCAAGAAATGCTAATAAGTCATCAATTAATTGCACCTTATCACTTGTTTCATCATTCAAACGCTTGACTAAATCATCCAAGGCTTGAAAATCTGACAAACGTCCCTTATTTTCTAGTAATTGCTGATGGGCCTGAGTCAGAAGACCATATACCTTATCATAAAACTCTTGATCTTTCGGAGTCACAGATTCTTTCTTCGGTGACATACTATGCCTAACATTTTCCTGTTTTGCTAATCTAAGGTCGATAGCTTCCCGTGTTTCGGCTGATAAATCCTTAGTCAGGACATAACGCAATACACCTTTGGACTCTATGACATATCCGTTACCAATCTTCCGAATCGCCTCTTGGACCACACTCTCTTCTACTGGTTTGCTCGGAGTAGAAACTGGCCCTGAATTAGGCGTTGGAGTAGGAAGTGGTTGAGCTGGAAGTGGAACAGGATTTGGAGCAGGGGTTGGCCTGAGGTTAGTAAGTCCCGGTTGAGAGGAAGCCCCTTGGTTGCGAAGAGGAATCATACGGGCCAATCTTTCTTCCAAAGCTGACATCTGAGCATAGGGAATAAAGTGATAATGATCACCATGAGGAACCGCTACACCATTTTGGGTACGACGAGTGATCTGAGCCGGATCAAAGATTAAACCATCTGACTCGACATGACGTTGACTAAGAGGCAAACTATAAAGCTTTTGGAGAAGACTATTTAAATCCTCAGCTTGACTTGGTTGAGTGCTATTATTCGTTTGAGAAATTTCAGAACCTAGCCAATTTCTGCTTTCTCCACCAGTGCTGTAAGAACGGTTAATTGTAGAGCCAACTTGCTTCCCTTTGCCCGATAGAAAGGCTTGAGCTGCAGCCAACTCACTAGGCGACAAATCGCTCTTTGGGATATAATGGAAATGGTCACCGTGCGGTACGATATAGGCATCTCCTGTGTCCTCAATAATATCCGAAGCATTAAAAACATAGCCGTCATCAGTTGTGTAGCGGCCTTGAGACCTAGCGGAGGCAACTTCCTTGCTAACCTTCGTCACACGATGGCCATGTTCCTGTTTTTGACGATTGATTTCATCCTTACTTCGAATATTTTCGGTACGAGTTGCATCCTTGAGGTATACATAGTAATTCCCATTCACCTTAATGACATAGCCACCTTTGACTTCGTTGACAATATCTTCATTTTTCAGCTGATAATTAGGATCCTTCATTAGTAACTCTTCACTGATAATGGCATCGTAGGGAACCTTGCCATTGTAGTAATGATAGTGATCACCATGCGATGTTACATAACCCTGATCGGTGATTTTAATGACAATCTGCTCGGCATTAATCCCTTCCCTCTTGCTCACTTCATCAGGAGTCAGTTCTTCTGTTTTTTTTCTTACCTGCTGACCATCAATATAGCGGACTCGATTGGATTTTTTTGCTGAATGACTCGCCTGATAATAGCCCAGCTGATGAGCACTTAATCCCACAGCAACTATTAGAGCTAGACTAGTCAAATATTTTGTAGTTTTCTTCATTACTTCTCCTTCACCCAACAAACTTTAACACTGATCATCTTTTCAAAAAAAGGATGTATTATTAACCGGTTAACTATGTCCTCAGAAAATATTTCGCAAAACCAACGATCCTCCCCATTCTATCTTTTTATTTAGAAATATCTATCCTACTAGAAAGATACTTCCTCTTTTATTTTTTAAACCAGATGAATCACTTCCCATTTATTGGAGATTCAAATTTACATACTTAACCAGTTTATTAACCAGTTAATATTTTACCCCTTGTAACCTAAGCTGTCAAGAAAATTTTGCCTATTTTTATCCTTAGCTTTAAGAAATTCCATTAAACTCGTATCGACAGGGGTAATGAGGAACACCTGGCGACTTCGGATTTATCAGTTTTATCTGTACGGACACTTCTTTCAATTAAAATTTTTATAAAAAAAAACGGCTTCTCCTAAAAGATAAGCCGTTTTCTATACCATAGTCACAATTAAAAACGTAATGACAAACAAGTTAAGCTACCATCAATTTTCTTAAATTCATCCGTATTCACAACCCTCACAGGATAACCCAAGCTTTTTACATATTCTAATGTTTTTGGATATCCGTCTGGAACTAAAATAGTTCCGTTTATATTCAGACTGTTAATAGCGTATAGTTCATCACTAGGTACCACAAAGCGATTGAAGATTTGAAACTCTGGAACTTCATTCATTTTTGCACTGACAAGCATATTATTATTTTCAAGATAAATAACAAAATCCTTCAAATGTAGCCCCTCTGTTACTGGTACCGTTGAAGAAGTATAGCCAAATTTAGAAACTATTTCGTCAAACTGCCGAGCTCCCTCCTTGTTCGTCCGTTCAGATAAACCAACATAGAAATGCTTTCCAACAAGCATGACATCTCCACCCTCCATAGTTCCAGGGGATTCAATACGAAAGATTTGTTCATCCTTATAAAATTTCTTAATCGCTGGCTCGATTTCAAATTTTTCACCATTTCTTGATGCTCTTGGTGAATTTGTAATAATGGCACATTCCTTCAATACTACCGCTGGATCCTCAACAAAACATGAGTCTGGATACTCTTCTAAAGGCTCAAGAACCAGTGCTTTGACACCTAAACTTTCAATGACTTCAACATATTCTTGATGCTGACGAATCGCTTCTTCGTATATTGGTTTAGCATCACTAAACATACCGGTGCTAATCCCTTCAAGCATTGCTTTACATGGTTTTCTAGCAATTATATTCTCAAATTTTTGCATACTTTTTCCTCCAGAAGTTTCTATCTCTTTAGACATAGTCTTTTTCCACATACTCTGATTGACTCAGCATCAGTAAATTTTCATACATGACGTGAAAGCTAACAAGGTCCCCGAGTTTATAAGAACACTCACTTTCAGTAATATCTAATATTGTATGATCACTACTTCCACCGATAACTTCTATCTTCTTATCCAGCGGACGCAGGTGCAGACAGTCACCTAAGTCCTGTCTTCCAACTGCAATCAAAGCCCGAAGGCGGGGTCCCTTATCTTCGTACTCTTTCTTATTTCCAAAGGCATCAACCGCAATAGTACCGATTGGATAGCTAGGTTTTTCCTTTAATTCAATAATCTCAGCCTGCAAGGTAAAAGCTTCATCTTCATCGGAAAAGACTTTATAGTCAAAACAATCATCTAAATCGCTTATGTACAGGGCATCTCCAATTCTCAGTTGAGTAATTCCATCCGGCATAGTTCCTTTAGCAACTAAGGGTAGACTTGTTGAAGCTCCTCCCGAAACCACCTCAATTTTACGACCAATGATATCACTTACTTTATCAGCCTTAGAAATAAGTTCCATCATTTTTTCTGGAGTAGGCATTATTGAACCGTAACAACCTAGATTTGTTCCAATCCCTAGCAAGTGCAAATTATTTAATTCTTTTTCAACTATGTAGGCTGTCTTTAGCAACTCTTCGCCATCAAATATTCCTTCTCGTAAATCTCCGCATTCAGTCATAATAATGACATCATGAGTTTTATTTTGTCGCTCGGCAGAACGATTTAACTCTTTCAACACCTCTAAAGAAGAGTTCAAACTGATATCCGTGCAAGAGATTAATTCATCAACTTCACTAAGCATCGGTATACGTAAGCCATATGTACGAATATTGGGATCGATTTTCTTGATCTTCTTTAATTGGGATAATCGAGAAGAGGCCAAGGTTTTAAATCCAGCATCTATTAAGACTTGGATTATCTCATCGAGACCGTTTATCCCTTTTACTACTCCAACCACCTCAATACCTACTTCGTTACACATATCTAATACATTTTTCGCATTCCTCTTTAATTTTTTCGTATCAATAATAAATTTCGGATAAGCCATCTTGTTCACCTTCTATCTATTACTTTACTAATTTTACATGGTAGATAAGTCAATTGTCCCATTGAAAATCAAAATCAAGCTTATAATCGCTAGAGCTACAATCACTGCAGCAATGATTTTCTCAATATTCGTAAGGAATTTTTTCCGATGTTCTTTACGAGCAAAATAATAAACTATTATACACGGAGCAAAAAGAAGTGCCGTAATGATGATATATTTCCAGCCCGTAGAGTACATTAAATAGGCCATTGCAAGCGTCGAAACACATCCAAGTAACGCGTTTAATTTAAAACCATTATCAAATTTGATTGATTGCTTAATCATCGTCAAGCTGACTGTAAAATAGGGAACAAGCATCGTACTGGATGCAAACAAGGCCATGACATTATAAATGGATTCATTAATGATGATGGTGATAAAAAATGCTTGTTGAATAATGGTTGATACCAACAATGAATTTGTAGGTTGTCCAACAGCATTTTCTACCCCAAAGAATTTAGGAACGATTTCATGTTTAGCAGCAACATCTAAAATTTCACCAGAAAGTAAGCAACAACCAAACCAGCACCCAGCAGCAGATAGAGCAATACCAAAGTTCATAAGAACTGCGCCCCACTTACCAACAACCGCTTCAAGAATACCTCCTAATGCAGGAACTTCCATACCTGAAACTTGCAACTGAGAAAGGACACCAAAGCTTAAGAGAGTTAATAAAATATAGGTAACAGCAATCACAATATATGAAACCACAATTGCTTTTGATGCATTTGATTTTGTTTTAGCACGCGCGGAGTAAATCAAAGCACCCTCAATACCAACATAGACCCAAATCGTTGAAGCCATAGCAGTTCCAATCTGACCGTTTATTGATGTTGGGAGTCCTTCAGAAGCAAGTGCATTTTCCCATAATCCTGCATTAAATATATCAACTTTAAATGCTAGTAGTAATGCCACAATGAATACCACAATTGGAATCATCTTAGCAATCCAAATAACAGTATTAACTAAAGAAGCATTTCTAGCCCCTGACGCACAAATACAATAAAACACCCATAACACTGTTGACAATAAAATCAAAGACGGGATGTTATTTCCCCCGCGAAACATGGGTATAAAATATCCTATAGAACTAACAGACAATACTCCTAATGAAATATTCCCTACCACAATGGAAAGCCAGTAGCCTACGCAAGATAAAAAGCCAATAAACTTCCCAAAGCCTTGTTCTGGAAAACTGAAAATCCCTGCATCTAACTCAGGGTAATGATCTTGTAAATACTTCAAACAATAAACGAATACTGCAAAAGCTATACTTGCAAAAATCAATGCAATCAAAGCCGGTCCTGGAGCTACTGATTTTGCCAAGTCCCTTGGTAGATTAAAAACTCCTGCACCTATTACAGTCGTTACTGTTAGAGCAACTAAGCCTAGTAAACTGACATTTTGTTGGACAGCATTTTTTTCAGTCATACAACTATCCTCCTCATATTCATTTCCGTATAGGTATTTATGAACATGGTGGGACAAAGCTTATCTTCCTCCCACCATCCACACATATTGTCCAATTAGAATCGTAATGAAAGACAGCTTAATCCCCCATCAATCTTACAATATTCAGAGGTATCAACTACCAGAACATCATAACCCAGATGTTCAATAGCAGCTTGAACTTTTGGATAACCAGCTGGGACAATTACCGTTCCATTTACCCAGATACAATTTGCTGCATATGCTTCATCTGGATCAACAACAATCTTATTAAATGTTGCAAATAAAGGATTATCAATAAATTCTCCAGCAACTAATAGATTATTATCTTCCAGATAGTTAACACCCGTTTTAAGATGCAAGACTTCTTTTAAAGGTACTTGAATGACAGTTTTACCATAGCTTTCTAAAATCTCTTTCATCTGAGCAAAGCCTTCATCATTTGTACGAGCTGATTTTCCTACATAGAATGTATCTCCCACCATCATAATATCTCCAGGTTCAACCATACCTGGCTCTTTAATTTCATGAACATTTGTATAAAAACTAGCTAACAAATGACGAAAATCTTCTAGTTGGGTCTCATTTCTTCGAGTTTCTGCACCTGGTCTAGAGATAATTGCGCACTTATCAGTACAAAGTGCAGTATCTTCCATAAAACAGGAATCAGGGAAATCATCGTTTGGTGGCAGTACATTAATTTTCACACCACATTTGGTTAATGCTTCAACATAATGTTCATGTTGAACTAAAGCATTCTCATAAACAGGGTTCCCAAGTTGAGGATTAGATGTAATACCTTCACTAATTCCCTTCCCAGGAATACGGACAATGACATTCTTAAAACGTTTCATATCATTACCTCTTTTCTTATTTAGCAAGTATAACAAGATTGCCGTATATTAAAAATCTTCTAGAACAAAAACATTAGTTTGTATGCGCTTTCATTTTTGGAGTAGCAAGAAATTTTGGGCTTGTTGTTTATATCCTTAGATTCTTCAGGAAATATTTATTTACAGAACTATTTCAAATTTCCTTATAATCCATACGAAATAAGTCTGTTAAGAAATTATCAAGTCCTACACAGACCTGACTCTATCAAGTGGTAGAACTTTTCTTAGATTTAGCAACGCCTTTAAACCACATTGTCTAAATCTATTTTCACTGGTTTGCGCACGAGTCAAATTAACAATATTGTTTCCGAATATTTCCTTTCTAGCTAACTACTCGCATCTTAATTTAATTTTAACACTTAATTCAGACATGTCAAATCTTGCCTAAAAAACGAATGAGAGTGTTATAAGATAGAGAATACTTTTGTTTTTTAAAATTCTCTTTCCTTCAAGATTTTGCCTTATCTAGCAAAAATAAGAACAAGTCCTTTCTCCTTCATTTTCATACTGAAAAAGGGGGGCTTCTGTTATTTTCCAAAAATCAGAAAAAAGACTTACCCCTTAGGGTAAGTCCTGATTTAATAACGTTTCAAGCAAGATTAAGCTTTGTTTTCGCTACCAAATACGTCGATACGTTCTTCAACTGAAGCTGTGATTGCTTCGAATCCTGGTTTCAAGAATTTACGTGGGTCGAAGAGTTTCTTCTTGTCGTATTCTGCTTCGTTTGCATCGTACTCACGTACAAATTGACGAGTTGCGTTTGCAAATGCGATTTGGCATTCAGTGTTTACGTTAACTTTTGCAACACCAAGTTTGATAGCTGCTTGGATTTGATCGTCAGGAATACCTGAACCACCGTGCAATACGATTGGGAAACCTGGAAGAGCTTCTGTCAATTTCTTCAAGTGGTCAAGGTCAAGACCTTCCCAGT
>ERZ773026.1872-NODE-1872-length-10256-cov-3.315067_pt1 | contig 10256 bp, 8 predicted proteins | sample MGYA00580838_ERZ773026 | MGnify/ENA primary metagenome ERZ773026 (study PRJEB29015, sample SAMEA2738006) | human oral metagenome | biome: human oral; feature: human-associated habitat; material: dental | place: China | collected 2055 ... | reverse complement strand
GCACCTGCTGCCCACGAGGGGTACGAATAGGTATATTCTGCAAATTAGGATTGTTGCTACTGAGTCGCCCTGTAGCGGCTACTGTTTGCATATAGGTAGTATGTACACGACCCGTACTTTTGTTTACCTCTAACGGCAGCGCATCTACATAAGTAGATTTGAGTTTCTGCACTTGTCGCCATTCCAATATATCGGCTACGATTTTGTGTTTGCCTGCAAAAGGCGCTAAAACTTCTTCGGAAGTGGCATACTGACCGGTTTTCGTCTTTTTAGGTTTGCTGTCAATCTTCAGTTTTTCAAAGAGAATATCGCCGAGTTGTTTAGGTGATGCCAAATTGAAAGTCTCGCCTGCCTGCTGGGCTATGGCTGTTTCGAGTTGAGCAATATCGGCATCTAAGGTTTTAGAGTATTCTTTTAAAAAATCCACATCGAGGTTTACCCCTTCGCGTTCCATAGCTGCCAATACTTTGATGAGAGGTGCCTCTAAATCGGTGTAGATTTTTTGAGCATTTACTTGGGGCATTTGAGTTTGGAACACGTTTTTGAGTTGCCAAGTAACATCGGCATCTTCCACAGCGTATTCCTTTACCTCATCAATAGGCACAGTGCGCATAGAGCGTTGGGTTTTCCCTTTGCCAATAAGACTTTCGATAGCAATAGGCGTATAATTTAGGTAGGTTTCGCTGAGGATATCCATATTGTGGCGCATATCAGGATTTAGGAGGTAATGAGCTATCATCGTATCGAAGAGTGCGCCCTGTACCTCAACACCATAGTTTTGCAATACTTTGAGGTCGTATTTCAAATTCTGACCTACTTTGGCTATCTGTTCATTCTCAAAAAACGGACGGAATTGCTCTATGAGCTTAGTAGCTGCTTCTTTTTCTTTAGGAAATGGCAAATAATGACCTTTATGAGCTGCCCAGCAGAAAGAAATACCCACTAATTCAGCTTGGAGAGCGTCCACATTAGTAGTTTCGGTATCAAAACACACTTCGGTTTGCTGCAATAGGCTTTGCAACAAGAGTTGTTGTGCCATTGGGGTATCGGCTAATTGGTAGAAATGAGGCGTATTGCTGCTGTTTTTCTTATCGCTCACCAATTGCGGTTGCGCAAAGAGGTCGCCTTGCGAGAATAAATCTAACTGACCTGAAGCAGCCTTAGGGGGAGTTTGCACCACAGCTTCTGGCTGGTAGGTTTTTAGGAAATTTTGTAGCAACTGACGGAATTCTAACTCATCGAAAATCTTGCCCACCGCTTCAAAATCGGGTTGAGACATTGCGAAATCGGCTTCATCAAAAGTTACCGGCACATCGAGCATAATAGTTGCCAATTGTTTGGAGAGTATGCCTTTTTCCTTGTTATTCTCTATATTTTCGCGGAGTTTGCCTTTCAGTTTATCGGTATTAGCGAGGAGGTTCTCCATAGAGCCAAAATCGGCGAGTAGCTTTTTGGCAGTCTTCTCGCCTACCCCAGGCAGCCCAGGGATATTATCGACAGCATCTCCCATCATACCAAGGAAATCAATCACCTGCAAAGGGTTTTGCACTTCAAATTTCTCTTGCACCTCTTTCACACCCCAAATTTCGATATCGTTGCCAGAGCGCGCAGGTCGGTACATAAAGATATTGTCGCTCACCAGCTGGGCATAATCTTTATCGGGGGTTACCATATACACTTGGTAATCTTGGGCTTCGGCTTGTTTAGAGAGCGTTCCGATGATATCATCGGCTTCATATCCCTCTTTTTCGATGATAGGGATGTGCAAAGCCTTGAGTATTTCGTGGATATAGGGGATAGCCAAACGAATTGCTTCGGGGGTTTCCTCGCGATTGGCTTTATAGTCGGCAAAGAGTTCGGTGCGTGCCACACTTCCTCCCTTGTCAAATGCGACAGCGAGATGGTCGGGTTTTTCTTTTCTAATCACCTCGAAAAGAGAGTTCATAAAACCGAGAATCGCCGAAGTGTTCAATCCTTTGGAATTGATACGCGGGTTCTTGATAAAGGCGTAGTAGCCCCTGAAAATAAGGGCATAAGCATCGAGGAGGAAAAGACGTTTTTTCATTTTAGGTGTCAGGGGTTAGGGGTTAGTGATTTGCCAAGTTTCTTCAACTTCCCAATTGGCGCGGAGTTCGATTTCTTTAGGCAGATACCACACTCGCTCGGGTTGCCGATGTTCTAAGAAACTACCGGTATCCCATTGGCGATTTTTGTTCTTATCTTCAATGAGTCGCAAGCGGAATTTACCAGGGGTTACGTTCTCGAACAGATATTCGGGCAAAGGGTTTTCGATATAAATTTCGCGGAGTACCTCTGTCGCCTTTTCATTGGTAAGTTGCAGTATAAGTGGATATTGCAGTGTGTTTTCATCAGCGTTGAGATGCATTTTTAAGATAGCTACCTCTTCAAGTTTTTTAGTGCGCAGGGTTACTTTTAGGGTATCGTTCGTATGCCCGAAAAAATCGGTGAGGGCATTAGGGAGGGCTTCAATGCGGTAAGTCTCGTCATTTTTTTTATCGAATGAGAGATAGAATTCCAAATTATTAGGGTCTAAACGCGTTTTGAACGGAACAGCCACCGCTGTAGAGTCTTTACCAGCAAAGACTTTCAGTTTAGAAGGGTCGGTTTTTACGATAGGAATATTGCTCTTGAAGCCAAAATCCTTGTGCATAGGCAAGTCGCCCGAAAAGAGATTTTCTACCTGCAAACTGTCGTTTTTCATCTCCTTTAAACGCACTTTAAACGTATCGATTTTCTGTTGTTTGGCAATTGTAAATACCAAAGAATCTTTTTGTTTAGGGGTATACCAAAAGTTGAGTGTATCTTTCTTAGGGTCTTTGGAGATGATGTATTTAAAATCGGGGGTTACGTGAGAGATAGGCTTGATTTTCACGCTATCGGTTTTGCCTTCAAAGCCAAATTGCACGCGGTTGCCAGCTGCTTGTGTAGGGCGATGCGCCTTGTAAGGAGGTACTTCTTTGAACAAGCGCAATTTAGGGTAAAAACCTTGCGGATTACCTTTCAAATCGGCAACGGTAATAGGTTCGTCCATAAAAGCAATTTTGTCGTCCTTAGGATTGAAGATATAATTGGGACTTTTTTCTTTGAGGGCAATGAGCTTGTATTTGCCCTCTTTGAGGTATTCCAGCACAAAACTATCGAGGCTATCGAGAGTATTGGTTACATAAGTAGGTTGCGTTTTGTACACCAATGAGTCGTTGTACTGCTCGTTGTAAGGATAGAGCATCACAGTTACGAAATTATCGGGTTTAGGAGCGATAGCATCGGTGATGTCGCCTTCATACCACAGTGAATCGAGGGTGCTACCAGTAGAAAATACGTATTTAAAATCGGATATCGGGTTGCCCTCGTTGTAATCCTGAATGCTATTACCGAAGTTCAGCACGTAGGTGGTATTAGGTTTTAGCGTATCCACAATATTAATTTCCAACCATTTAGAAGCCGAAGTAGGCGAAATGATTGGAAAAGTTTTCATAGGAGGTGAAATAATGAGCTGCTTGCGAACGTCTTTAGTTACAACAAATTCATCGAAATGCAAACGTATTTTCTTTCCTTTGAATTCTACTGTTTCCGATTTAGGTACGGATTGCAAAAGCATAGGAGGGGTAATATCTTTGGGTCCACCAGTAGGTGAACCACGGCGAGCACATTGCCAAAGAGTAAGAGCAATAAGAAGAGAGAGAAGTATAGGCAAACGATGTTTCATAGCTAAGTTACGAATTACTAATTTGCAAAAGTAATAAATAATGTGAATATGGCAAGATTTTTGCGGCTTTAATAACATAATCTTCCCGAAATCAATTAAATTAATATCATACAATGAGACGAGTTATTTTATCACTTTCAGTTGTAGGGCTGTTAGCCGCTTGTAACAATAAAGATTACTACGAGCAGGATATAGATCCTATCTATTTTGCTAGCAAGATTCACGAAGAAATCTTACCTATAGGAGGCACAGGAACTATAACTACCGATTATGAGTTCAAATATCGCGGGTTAGGCTTACTAGAAAATCAGAACATCACGATTTCTGCCCCTTTTATTAGCACCCAACAGCTCGCATACGAAACTTCGTACGACGGCAGTTTCCCTAGAACAACACTCTACAAAGTAGGAGGAACAACTGTAAGCACTACCACATACGACCAATACGTTGATAGAGGTAGTATAATGAAAAAGACAACAACAGAAGTAGGCAGAGAAAACTTTCCAACGGTAGAAGAATACGAGTACTACAATCGCAATACGCTTTCTAAATATACTTCAGAGGTAAAAACAACTACCAACACTACTGTTCACACAGAGAAGGAATACATTTGGATGGGCAGCAACGAACTGAATGTCAAAACATCAGTATACACCCAAACGGGAGGTTCAATTAGCTCACCTACGGTTATTACTACCGATAAATATATAATCAACTACAACGAAACAGTGAAAGAACACACCCACACCGAAAATGGCCAAACAGTAACTATTAGCTATACTTACGACAACAAAACTAACCCTCGTTACTTGCAGTTTTCACACAGAATGACCCACCCAGAGTTTTTCTTACAAGAAGGATACAACCGCAATAATATCACTAAAAAAACAGTGAAATACTCACATGTTTCAGGACAAGATTACGAAGAAGAAACTGCTTATGAGTATTTTAAAAACGAATATCCACTAAAAGCCATAATAAAGCGCAATGGCACAGTAGTAGGAAGCAAGGAATTTACTTATATTAAATAAGAGCCAAGAAGTAATAAAAACGTCAAAGGTCATAGTGTTATGCTATGACCTTTGGCGTTTTTAGGGTTCGTACTAACTAAATTAGACTACTACAATTTGTCCTACGCCTAAAAGTATGAGTTCTTTGCCTTTGGCTTTGAAACTGCGTACAGCGGCATCTTTATCTATTTTGATGTGCTGCATAGTGTTGTAGTGGTATCCTAATACTTTGTTACACTTCACGAAATCGGAAGCCATAATAGCATCTTCTACGTCCATAGTGAAGTTACCACCTATAGGCAATACAGCTAAATCTAACTTGTAACGCACTGGGATAAGTTGCATATCAAAGTGCAAAGCGGTACTTCCTGCAATATAAATGGTCTTATCGGCAGTTTTGATTACGAAGCCACAAGCAGAACCTCCATCACTACCATTTTCAAAGGTAGAAGAGTGCAACGCCGATACCATTTTCACAGAACCAAAAGGGAAATTGAAAGTACCCCCTAAATCCATAGGGTGGCTATTTTCGATACCGAGGTTGAAAAAGTATCTAGCGATCTCAAAATTAGAGATGATTTGGGCTTTGGTGCGTTTGGCAATCTTCTCTACATCCCAAGTATGATCTTGTCCAGCTGTAGTGATGAGGATATAATCGGCTTTTATTTGATTGACATCTATATCACTTGCCAAAGGGTTTTCTGAAATAAAAGGATCGACAAGCAAGTGTATTTCACCTATTTTTATCCCTATACACGCGTGTCCATAAAAAGTAACTTCCATAGTAATTTGATAAATTTTAAGTATGAGTATTTTTGTTTATTTACTAATATATATTCCTATAAAAAAGAGTACTGAGAGCAAAAAAGTGCTCAAAGCAACTACTTTTAATTCTTTGTCTAAAAGCTGAAGGTTGTTGTTTTGTTTTACCGAAATCAAGTGTACCACTAATGGAATGAATGCTATGAGATAAAGCAGTTCCCAACGCATTTGGAGGCGCATTACTGAAAAAGTGAGTAAAGCAAGCATTGCTAATACGACCAGATAGTAGTGATAATATTTAGCGAGTGGGACTCCTATTTTCACTACCAAAGTGTGTTTGCCCGAACGCTGATCGTTTTCGTAGTCACGCATATTATTGAGGTTCAGCACTGCTACACTTAGTAATCCTATAGAGATCGCAGGCAGGAAGGTAATCCATTGGAGGTTTTGTGAGTAAAGAAACTCACTACCTACCACACTCACCAATCCAAAGAAAACGAACACAAAGAGGTCGCCTAGACCGTGATAGCCATAAGCTGAACTACCTATAGTGTATTTGATAGCAGCTACTATGCACAACAATCCTAACACAAAGAATATTGCCAAATAGAGTAAGTTTTCCCAACCAAAAGCTAAGTAGATAAGTATTAATGCTGAGAGTATAGAGAGTCCAGCAGTGATGAGTACTACCCGCTTGAGCTGAGAGCGACTTATCGCTCCGCTTTGCAAAGCGCGCTGAGGGCCTAAACGATGTTCATTATCAGTACCTTTTACGCCATCACCATAGTCGTTAGCAAAGTTAGAAAGCACTTGAAAGAATATAGTAGTAAGCAAAGCCCAAGCGAATATTTGCCAGCTAAAAGCCGAAGGGTCATTGCGATATGCCAAAGCACTACCAGTGATAATACCTGCTACCGAAAGGGGCAAGGTGCGGAGTCGTGCAGCTTTGATAAGTGTAATTGCTTTCATTTAAGGAACAAAAGTATAAATAATTCGCCAATTAGCAAATTTGTAGCTATGACAATTAACAATTTTAACAAAAAACGGCTATTTTAAGTAAGTAGGCTCAAAATAAGCAATATTTTCAAAGTCCTGAGCGTTGTATTTTGCTATTGCAAAAGGGAGCATATCTTTAGCTTGAGGGAAGGCATCGGGGATAAAAACGGCATTAGGATGCTTACAAATGGCAGCAAATTTATTACTTCCATCGCCTAAGAAAGTTACTTTGCCTTTGTTTAATTCATCTTGATAACTATGTTCATCGAGGATTTTGGCTTCGGTGGGGGTTACAAATTCATATTGGCTGTTAAATACCGCACTATACACTTCCATACGGCGGGCATCGAGCATTGGTATAATGCAATCGGCTTTGGCTTGATAAGCGAGGATTTGGAGGGTTGGAATCGCAATAAGGGGGGTGCCTAAGGCGAAACAGAGTCCTTTAGCGGTGGCAATCCCTATGCGCAAACCGGTATACGAACCTGCACCAGCACTTACTGCTATAGCATCTAAGGCTGAGAGGGGCATTGAGGCTTGTTGCATCACAGCTTCTATAAAGAGATGTAGATTCTCGGAATGAGTGAATTTTCCAGCATTCTCGGACTTTTCAGCGAGAATGTGATTATCTTTTGACAAGGCTACGGAACAATTGAGTCCTGAGGTTTCTATAGAAAGTAAAAGCATTTTTTTGAATAATATCTAATAAAACAACTACAATATTTTTTTTCTCGTTTCAATTCCTCTATTTTACTTTCCAATGACAACACTACACTAAACATATTTGTTTTAATTTCCTCATTTGAAAAACGAATGAAAGTTAATCCATATTTTTCCATTTGATTTTGTCGATTTTTATCTTCTACATATCTAAAATCGTGGATATGACCATCTATTTCAATAACTAACTTTAATTCTTGACAATAGAAATCGACAATGTATTCTAATATAGGGACTTGTCGTTTAAATTCTACTCCTAAGGATTTATTTTTAATTTCTTTCCATAGAAGTATCTCAGGGAAAGTACTATTATTGCGCAAAAATCGGGCGAATTCTCTTAATTTAGGATTGTAAGGAATAAGGTTATTCATAGTTTTTATAGGTTGATATTTATTAGAGTACCTCTGTCAGAAAACCTCCCCACTACCACATACTCCGTTCTCACGGACTTCCTCAAAGAGGGGGAATGTAGTGACGCAAGCCTCTATGATAAAACCTCCCCCCTACCACATACTCCGTTCTCACGGACTTCCTCAAAGAGGGGGAATGTAGCGACGCAAAAGTGATTCTGTTAGCTGTTACTGGTTATTTATTACCTGAAACAATCATCACTATTTCTCCTTTTATGTTTTTATCTTTATAAAAATCTAATAGTTCTTGGAGGGTACCCCGTTGGGTTTCCTCGTGGAGTTTGGTGAGTTCACGTGATAGACTTGCAGGGCGATCGGCACCGAAAGTAGTGATAAAATCAGTGAGGGTTTTGAGGAGCTTGTGAGGAGAAACGTAAAAAATCATTGTTTTGGTTTCGGAGGCAAGCTGAGAGAGGCGCGTTTGTCGCCCTTTTTTATCGGGTAAAAATCCTTCGAAAGTAAATCGGTCGTTAGGCAATCCGCTATTCACTAAGGCGGGCACAAAAGCAGTAGCCCCTGGCAGGCATTCCACAGCAACTCCCTCGGCAATACAAGCGCGAGTGAGCAGGAAACCGGGATCGGAGATGGCAGGCGTACCGGCATCGGTGATAAGGGCGATGGTTGTTCCGCCTTTGATGCGTTGCACCCAGCTGTCTACCACCTTATGTTCATTGAACAGGTGGTAGCTTTGCATCGGGGTGTGAATATCGTAGTGTTTGAGGAGCTTACTGCTGGTGCGAGTATCTTCGGCTAAGATGATATCCACCTCTTTGAGTAGCCTAAGGGCACGCAGTGTTATATCCTCTAAATTTCCAATAGGGGTAGGAATCAGATAGAGTTTGCTCATTACACTTCAAAACGTTTGAGAAGGAGATCGAGGAAGCGTTGTTCGTACTCTTCTTTACCTTTCCAATAGTTGTAAGTAGGTTTTACTTCTTGCTCGATATAAATTACAGCATCTTGCATAGAATGGAGGTTAGCTATGTGTTTTACTACTTTGTTGTACTCACTTTCACTACCAAAGAAAAGTTTTTGTACAAAAGCCAATTTATCATTCAAGCCTATTTGAGCCGTTTTACCAAATTTATCGTTGAGCGACTGTGCTGGTTTCACCTCTTCATCGGCATCTTTTTTATCGAAAACAGTGTGTTTGCTTTTAGAAATAAACTCTTCTAAGGAAGGTGTTTGTTTGAGAATGCGTTCTTCATCGGTATACTCAGGTTGCTGGATAAAGTCAGCAAGCTGTTTGATTGCAGATTTCGAGGGTTTAGATTCGTTTATTTCAGGTTTTTCTATCTCAGGCTGTTCAATGGCAGGTTGTTCAATCTCAAAGGCTGCTGGAGAGGCTTGTATAGGCTGAGGGGTTTCTACAAGTTGAGGAGTTTCTATAGGTTTAGTAGATTCTGCAACTTGCGATCGGTTTGCGGGGACTGTCCATTTAGGTTCTAGGAGGTTTTCTTCTTGCAAAATTTGTTTAGCGACTGGTTTGGGGGCAGTGATAGGGTGTACTTCAGAGGCTTCCACTTCGATATCAAAAAGATCTTCTTGACGATTATCATCAATAAAATCGGATACTTTTCGCATAGTGCGGAACATACGATCTTCTGAAGCCTCAAGTGTTTGGTAGTATTTTTCCACAAAATTGAGAATGGTAATTTTCTCGGTGATTTTGTGCGCTTGTTTGTTCAGTTGAGCAAGGTCCCACTCTCCTTCGTTAGCGAGAATTTCGATAGCTAAGGTAATGAGGTCGTGTTCTAATGCTTCTTTCATTTGTTACAAATTTTAGTTCTTTTTTTTATTACTTAATTGAGGCTTCGTAAATACCTTCTACGGTATGAGCCAGAGTGTTGTTGAACTGTTCATCGGTTTGTGTTGCGGAGAGTCCTTCGGTAAGGGCGCGAGAGAAACTTGCAATTACACCTTTGTTTTCAGCGAGAATGGCATTGGCTTTCTCACGTGGATATCCTCCTGAAAGAGCTACCACACGCACTACACGAGGATGCTGAGTAAACTCTTTGTACAAATTGTTGATGGTAGGTAGAGAGAGTTTGAGCATTACATTGGCAATAGAAGGCAGGGCATCTAAGTGTTTTCTAATTTCATCGCGCAAAATAGCCTCGGCGGGTGATTTATCGGGGATATTGATATCAACTTCGGGTTCTATGATAGGCACCAATCCTGCGGCTATAATCTGTTTAGCTACCTCAAATTGTTGCTGAACTACTCTTGCAATGCCTTTAGGAGAAGCTTTTTTAACCACTGAACGCATTTTAGTACCAAAAATATGTCGTTCGTTAGCGCGGGATAATAGTTCTGCAAGTCCGTTGATAGGTTTCATCAGTTGTACTCCATCGCTATCGAGGGGTTCTAAGCCTTTATCTACTTTTAGGAAAGGCACTACGTGTTTTTCTTCCCAAAGATAATCGGCGGTGTATTTACCATCGATTTGTCTGTCCATAGTTTGTTCAAACAAGATAGCGCCTATAATTTTATTGTGAGAAAAAGCGGGACTTTTGATAATGCGGGTACGCATTTGATGAATGAGGTCGAACATTTGTTCCTCGTTGCTGTATTGGTCTTCAGTTACGCCGTAGAGTTTAAGGGCTTTAGGGGTACTACCACCACTTTGGT
>ERZ773026.1870-NODE-1870-length-10258-cov-5.377536_pt1 | contig 10258 bp, 7 predicted proteins | sample MGYA00580838_ERZ773026 | MGnify/ENA primary metagenome ERZ773026 (study PRJEB29015, sample SAMEA2738006) | human oral metagenome | biome: human oral; feature: human-associated habitat; material: dental | place: China | collected 2055 ... | reverse complement strand
GGCATCAAACGCCGATTTCGGCCTCCATCTCACCCACACTGATCCGCGAAGACCCAACTGATATTCGCTCATGTTGCTCGTATGGATGTGTTCCACGCCTGATCATGCGTGGTTACCGGATACTTTTCCATGTGGGCTGATTCTGCCTCATCATGTTCCATGGGGCCAGCATGAGGACGAATGAGTAATGGCTATCCATCAATCACGGAAGACTATGGTAATTTGTAATTTGATTGATCAAATCAAACACAACATCTAGTGTTCCTGTGTTCTAATCACCACTAAATAACGTGCCTTGTGGTGAGGGTCATGCAGCAGCTACGGTTCACATCTGAACAGATCGTCTGGCAGGAGGTACCCGGCGAGGTATCGCTGGCCTTTCTGTTCTCCGGCTGCCCGCTGCGTTGCAGGGGCTGCCACAGTGCGGACAGCTGGAAGGCCGGCCTGGGCACCGCACTGACCGAAGACTATCTGCAGAGCCGTCTGGCCCGTTACCGTGGCCTGATCAGCTGCGTGCTGTTCATGGGGGGTGAATGGCTGCCGCAGTCGCTGGAATGTCTGCTGGTGGCCGTCACCCGCGCCGGCCTGAAAACCTGCCTTTATACCGGCCTGGAACGTGACGAACTGGAAGCGCAGTCCGGTTGCTTCATTCCCCATCTCACCTACCTGAAGACCGGCCGCTGGATGCCGGAGCAGGGCGGACTGGACAGCCCCACCACCAACCAGCGTTTCATTCACGTGCCTTCCGGTGACGTGCTCAATCACCTGTTCATCCGGGAAGCGGCTCCTGCACCTGCCCGGAAGCGGGTCATTCCCCTTGTCCAGCCAGGGGATTCCGCGTTCCGCTCAGGTGTCCTGCAGGCGGCCTGACAGGCGCCTTCAGTCATCCATGCTTTCGAAGCAGGGTTCCGGTGCATTCCGGTGCGGCTGGAACCATGGTTCGGCCCATTGTGCCGGGCCTCTTTCCATCATCGTCATTCATCAGGAGATCCCCATGATTCGGCTGCATCCCGAACAGCTGCGCGGAAAACTGCAATTCATCCACGACTACATCGGTGCCCACAACGCAGCCGACGGTTCCCGCATGGACGCCAATGCCAACGTGACGCAGAAGAACATCGCCACGATGGAAACGGAGCTGATGAAGGACTTCTTCGTGCAGATCAACCGCCAGCTGGTCTCCCGCAAGATTGCCGAATGCTTCGACCAGGCCACCGCCGACGAATACATCCGCCAGATCGAGGCGCATGAAATCTACGTCCACGATGAGACCAGCCTCAAGCCCTACTGCGTGTCGGTCACGCTCTATCCGTTTCTCACGCACGGTCTGACGAAGCTGGGGGGCGAATCCAGAGCGCCCCAGCATCTGGCCTCATTCTGCGGCTCGTTCATCAATCTGGTGTTTGCCATCAGCGCCCAGTTTGCCGGTGCGGTGGCCACCGTGGAGTTTCTCACCTACTTCGACCATTTTGCCCGCAGGGACTATGGCGAAGACTATCTGACCACACACGCCGACGAGGTGGCCAACCACCTGCAGCAGGTGGTCTACAGCATCAACCAGCCGGCAGCGGCGCGGGGCTACCAGAGCGCGTTCTGGAACATTTCGGTGTACGACCGCCACTACTTCGAGGCCATGTTCGGGGACTTCGTGTTTCCGGACTTCAGCAAGCCCAACTGGGACAGCGTGGCCAGACTGCAGCTTTTCTTCCTGAAATGGTTCAACCAGGAGCGCACCAGAGCGGTGCTGACCTTCCCGGTGGTGACGGCCGCCATGCTGACCGACGGCGGCAAGTGCAAGGATGATGTCTTTGCCAGCCAGATGGCCCATGAGCTGGCCGAAGGCAATTCCTTCTTCGTGTACCTGTCGGACAACCCGGATTCACTGGCCTCCTGCTGCCGCCTGCGCAACGCCATCGAGGACCGTACCTTTTCCTATACGCTGGGGGCAGGGGGAGTGGCCACCGGTTCCATCAATGTCATCACCCTCAACATGAACCGGCTGGAACAGGACGGGCGTGATCTGGCAACAGAGGTGGCGAAGATTCACAAATACCAGTTTGCCTACCGCCGGCTGATGGAAGAATATCAGGCTGCCCACATGCTGCCCGTCTACGATGCCGGGTTCATCACGCTGGACAAGCAGTTTCTCACTATCGGCATCAATGGCATGGCCGAGGCGGCCGAAGCCTGCGGCATCACCGTGGGCTACAACGATGCCTATGTCCGCTTCGTGCAGGACCGGCTGAAGATCATCTTCGAGGCCAACCAGGCCGCCAGTCGCCATTACGGCGTCAAATTCAATACCGAGTTCGTTCCGGCAGAAAATCTCGGCGTCAAGAACGCCCGCTGGGACCGGGCCGATGGCTACAGGGTCAGCCGCGACTGCTACAACTCCTACTTCTATGTCGTGGAAGACGAAGAGATCAACGCACTCGATAAGTTCCTGCTGCACGGCCGTGAGCTGGTGGACTGGCTCGACGGTGGTTCAGCCCTGCACCTGAACCTGGACGAAGCCCTGCCCGAATCCGGCTACCGTTCCCTGCTGGACATTGCCGCACGCACCGGCTGCAACTATTTCTGCATCAATGTGCGCATCACCATCTGCAACGAATGCGGCCATATCGACAAGCGCACCCTGCACGCCTGCAGCCAGTGCGGTTCGGGCGACATCGATTACGGCACGCGCGTCATCGGCTACCTGAAGCGTGTGTCTGCCTTCAGCAGCGGCCGGCGCCGGGAGCACGCCCTGCGGCATTATCACCGCAAGGCGGCCTGAACATCAGGGGTGTGGCGGTAAGGGCGGCTCGGAGAGCACGGGGGCCATTTGCCTGGTGACCATTCGTTCGGTCTGCCCACCAATATCCCCGTTCCTCGGTCTGTCCTGCAATCCGCGGATCTGGTGATGTGACAATGCCGCAGGCGTCAGGCGTCAGCGTTCTGACCGGCCTTTCCGGAGAACCGGGCAGCGTTTCTTGCCACCGCCACCATCATCCCCAGCCCATATTCGAAGCTCGCCTCGTCCAGCCCGAACTTCGGATGATGGTGCGGGTAGCTGAATTCGGCATTGGATGCCCCGATGAACACATAGGTCGAGGGCACCCGGCGGGCAAAGGCACTGAAGTCTTCGCCGGCCATCAGGGGTGGCAGCTCCGTCACGGCATCTCCAAAGCGTTCCTTTGCAATCTCGCGCACGATGGCGGTCTTCTCCGGATCGTTGAAGGTGGCGTCGTAGCCCACCTCGTACTCGAAATCCCAGGTGGCGCCATGGGCCTCGCACAGACCCTTCAGCAGGGCTTCGATGGCGGTGCGGGCACGTTCGCGATGTTCGGGCGTCATGGTGCGTACGCTGCCGGTGAGCTTTGCCGTGTGCGGAATGATGTTCTGTGCCGTGCCGGCGTGGAACATCGTGTTGGAAATCACCACCCGGTCGTGCGGTGAAAACTTCCGCGACACCACACTCTGCAGTGCCGTCACGAACTGGGCACCGATCACCACCGGATCGATGCTCAGGTCCGGCATGGCGGCGTGGCCACCCTTGCCGTGGATGGTGATGTTGTAGGCATCCGTGTTGGCCGTGGCCGGCCCGGCCTTGATGTCGATGACGCCGGTTGGCACCGGCGACACCAGATGCTGCCCGTAGATGAAGTCGAAATCGTCGAAATAACCGGTGGCCACCATCTCGCGGGCGCCGCCGGGCAGGATTTCCTCGGCGTGCTGGAAAATGGCGTGAATCTGGCCACTGAATTCGTCGATGTGCTCATCGATGTACAGACAGGTGGCCATCAGGATGGCGGTATGGCCGTCGTGTCCGCAGGCATGCATCTTGCCCGGTACCTTCGAGGCGAAGGGCAGGTCGGGGCGGTCTTCCTGCACCGGCAGGGCGTCGGTATCGGCCCGCAGGCCGATGCGGGCGCCCGGCCGGCCGGTATCGAACACCAGCACCACACTGGTGGGCGTCAGCCGCTCGATGCGGGCGTGCTTCAGCCCCTTCAGCTCGTCGACGATGTACTGGGCGGTCTGCACCTCCTCGAAGGATTCTTCGGGATGCTGGTGCAGGTGGCGGCGCCAGGCAATGGCGCGTTCGAGGTAGCGTTGCATGGGAATGGCGGTGAAACAGGGGTGGGGCAGGGCGGGAATGGCAAGTCCATCCACGCCCCAGGTCCATGAATCGCGCTATTGTCCCATGGGTGCTGCAGCTTCGCAGGGGCCGAACCCGCCACGGGTCAGAACTTCGCCCGGAACGTCAGCTTCATCATCCGTGGCTCGCCATAGTTGGCATAGCTCAGGTTGGCCCAGTAGCGCTTGTTGGTGGCGTTGGTCACGGCCGCCGTCAGGCTGTAGTCATCCGTCAGATTCCAGGTGGCATACAGGTCCACCAGCGCGCGGGACTTGTCCGTGAAGGTGATCTTGTTGCCGCCCGGGGCGTCCACGTTGAACGCCTCGATCCTGCTCTGCCAGTTGATGAAGGTGCCCACCGACAGCGGCGCCAGATCACCCTCGAAGCGGTAATCGGTACCCAGCTGCACCATCCAGGTCGGGAAGTTGGCCCACAGGTTGTCGCTTTCGTTGCGGGTGGTCTTTGCACGGGTCACGCCGAACTGTGCCTTCCAGTTCGGGCGGATGCGGCCGTTCACCTCCACCTCGAAGCCGCGCGACTTCGTACCGTCCACGCCCACAAAGGCCTGGCTGCCATCGGGCAGGCTGTTGGGGGCCACGCCGCTGTCGGTCACCGGGAAGTTGTCCTGCGTCGTCTGGAACAGTGCCACGTTCAGGTCCAGATCCTTCGCCAGTTCGATCTTTGCACCGATCTCGCTGTTGCTGCCGATGGCCGGGTCCAGCACATTGTTGTAGCGGTCGCGGTTTTCCGTGGGCTTGAAGATGCGCGAATGGCTGCCATACAGCGCTACCGACGGCGACAGGTCATAGATCAGGCCCAGATAGGGCGTGAACTTGTGCTTCACCTCATAGCGGGCCGAGGAACCGGTGTAGGCACCGGTGGTGTCATACGACTTCTGGCGCGTGGCCCAGTTGGTCACGCGGGCACCGGTCAGCAGCGACAGCTCGTCCATCAGCTTCCAGCGGGCCGAGGCAAAGAGGCCCGTCTGCTGGGTGATGTCGCGGCTGTACGCCCCGGTGGCCACGGCGTTCACGGGGGTCGTGTTGCCATCCCACGTGTACACGTTGGGAATGGCATAGGTCCAGCCGCTGGCACCGGTGAAGGTATCGCTTTTTTCCTTCGAGTAGGTGCTGTTCACACCCACCGTCAGGTCGTGATCGCGTCCACCCAGGTGCAGCTTGCCGGTGGCATGGACATCCAGCGCGTCGATGTTCACGCGTTTGCGGTCGCGCCAGCCGAACAGCGTTACGCCACTGCCGGTGGCCCGGTCGATGAAGGGCGCGCTGCCCGACCCATAGCCATAGGTCATGAAGGCATCCACGCCGCCATGCAGGCGGCTGGCGCGTGCCGTGATCGACCAGTCCTCATTGATCTGGTGACGCACATCCGCAAACACCATGCCGGCGTGCCGGTTCCAGTACGACCAGTTCGTGCCGAAGCTGGTGGCCACCGGCAGGTTGATCGGGGTGCCATCGGTGGCCAGCAGCGGGATCGTGCCCCACACCGGCGCGGTCGGGTCATTGTTCTGCCGCTGATAGCCCAGCGACACGGTGGTGGCCGAGCCCAGATCGGCCTCCACGATGCCCATGAAGGAGAAGGTCTCCTTCTTGTTGCGGTTGTAGAAGGTGTGCTCCTTCTGCGGCGCCACCACGAAGCGGCTGCGTACGCTGCCATCGGCCGTGAGCGGTGCATTCAGGTCGGCTTCCAGCCGGTAGAAGTCCCAGCGGCCCACCGTGGCCGCCACACTGCCACCCAGGGTCTTGCCCGGCCGCTTGCGGATCATGTTCACCGTGGCCGACGGCACGCCCACCCCGTTCCGGATGCCGTTGGCACCGCGTACCGTATCGACCCGTTCGAGGAAGGCCGAGTCGAACTGCTGGTTGGTGTCATCGCTGTAGACGGGCAGCCCGTCCATCTGGAAGTCCTGAACCCGGAAGCCGCGCACGTAATACACCGGACGCTGCGGGTCATACAGGCCCACCATCACACCCATCGTGTGGCGCAGCACGCCATCCACGCTGGTCAGCGAACGTGCCTCGATGGTCTGGCGGTCCATGGTGCTCAGGGACTGGGGCGTTTCGCGTGCCGTCAGCGGCAGACCGGTACTGGCCGTGCCGGTGGTCATGTCGCGAGTGGCCGAAACGCGCACGCTGCCCAGCATGGCGCTGCCATCGGCGTGGTTTTCAGGCCGGCTTTCCGGCTGGCTGGCGGAAGAGGCCGTATCGGCCCCTTCGACATTGCCGTTCTGGGCCAGTGCAGACACGGGCGTACCGAACAGGCCGGCTACCAGCAGGGCCAGCAGCGGATTGCGGCGGTGCGACATGACTGAAGTGGCCGTACGGCGTCCTGCCGTTTTCCCTGCCGACATTCTGGACAGGGTGTGGCTGGATGTCGTGTGGATGGACGTGTCAGGGCTGGCGTGGGTAGCCGGATGGTGCCCTGGCATGGACGCGTCTGGAGAAGCCGGACGCACCGATGCGCCGGTCGATGCCGGGAAGGCAGAAGGCGTATGAGCCATGATGGGGGTGGGTAACAGAGGTAAGGAGGAGGGTATGCATTACGGAATCAGACTGATTCCGCTTTAAGAACAGCAGTGATTCTACAGACAAAAGGGAAAAAAATGTCAGGGAACGTTTAATCAGGCGAGCTGCAAGCTCGGTTTGGACGTGAGAGATGAGTTTGTGTCAAATATCTCGACAAATCGGCGTTGCCTTTTCCGTGTGCCCGTCCACCGTGGCGGGGTGTCCGCTGGTCTGGGTGGGGCTGGTGGCTTGGGCTGTGGGGGTGCAGGCTGGTGGGTGTCGTGGGGACGAATGAGCCCATGACGCGCTTCGGCTTGCAGGCTCGAGCGTTTGTTCTGATGGACGGCAAAGCGTCAGGTTTCCAGCGTGACAAATGTCTCTCATGTCCATTTGGCCTATCGGCAAGGCCAGAGATTTTCGGCAGAGTGGCGGCTGTCTGAAATCTGGTGCCTGCGGGCAAGGTCTTGATCATGAAGCTGGGTATTAAATTTGCTGGAGTTGTTTCGCTGACGCTGATGGTGCCGGTGTGGGCTGTGGCTGAGGTCAATCTGCACCCACACTGATCCGCGAAGACCCTGTTTTTGTTCGTGTTTGTCGTCGGGCTCGCAAGCCAGATCGATTCGCTGAGCAGTTTCAGGCTGAATTTCGGTTTTTGATATCGCCCGGATGGCTGACCGGAAGCTGGCGCCCCAAACTTTGCCGGGCGCAGTCCCCGTCTCCCCTTCACAACATCCCCTTCCTGTCCGACAATACCGGGTTTCGCCCCTGCGGGCACGGACCTCACCAGGGTTCGTGGTCCGGGGTGGCCGGGAATGGCCCGATCAGGCATCGGGCCGGGGGGCTCCCTATCCGGGAGGCAGCCGACTGCACGTTCCGCACAGGGACGTGGCCAGGGCTGATCAGGGCTCTGCACCCGGCTGCCGCAGCGCTTCTTCACGAGACGAGCAGACAGCGGGCTGTTGATCCTTCTTCGGGTGTTTCCCTGAGGGACACGCCGTCCGTGGTCGCATGCCGGCTGCGCAGGTGGCTGGTCCCTTGCCGGGTGCGCCCGTCTGTCCTGTACCCTGTTCCCTCATCATGAACGACGCACATTCTGCTTCCGGGTCTGCGGCTGCTGCCGACCCTGCCGCTCCGCATCCGGAGTCCGCACTTCACCTGCGCAACAATCCCTACAAGGTGGCCATTGCCTCGATGGTGGGCACGGCCATCGAGTTTTACGACTACTACATCTACGCAGCCGCGGCGGTGCTGGTCTTCAACACCCAGTTCTTCGACAAGAGCGATGACCATGTCGCCATCCTGCTGTCGATGTCCACGCTGGCGCTGGCCTTCTTTGCCCGCCCGTTCGGTGCCATGCTGTTCGGTCACTTCGGCGACAAGATCGGCCGCAAGAAGACACTGGTGGCCTCGCTGCTGCTGATGGGCCTGTCCACGGTGGCCATCGGCCTGCTGCCCAACTATCAGAGCATCGGCATCTGGGCGCCCATTCTGCTGTGCGTGTTCCGGATGGGGCAGGGGCTGGGCCTGGGTGGCGAATGGGGCGGTGCCGCCCTGGTGGCCACCGAGAACGCACCGGATGGCAAGCGGGCCTGGTTCGGTACCTTCCCGCAGCTGGGCGCACCGCTGGGGCTGCTGCTGGCCAATGGGGCCTTCTTTGGGGTGAGTGCCTGGTTCGGCCCCGAGGCGCTGGTCGAATGGGCCTGGCGCATTCCGTTCATTGCCTCGCTGCTGATGGTGGCGGTGGGTCTGTACGTGCGGCTGAGCCTGCACGAGAGTCACGTGTACCGTGAGGCCGAGCATCGCAAGCAGACGCTCAATGCGCCGGTGAAGGAAGTGGTGGTGAAGTTCTGGAAGCCCATCGTGCAGGGTACGTTCATCATGGTGGCCACCTATGTGCTGTTCTACGTGATGACGGCCTTCGTGCAGGTGTATTCCAAGACGCCGGCCACCCTGTCGCCGGCCGGCCATGCCATGGGGCTGGGCATTCCGGCCAACACCTTCACGGGCATCCTGATGATCGGTGCCGTGGTGTTTGGCGCTGCCACCAGCCTGTCGGGGGTGGCGGCCGACCGCATCGGCCGTCGCCGCTGGCTGATCTGGGTGACGGTGGCCATCATCGCCCTGGGCCTGGCCATGTCGCTGTTCCTCGAGCATGCCACCCCCGTTGGCGTGCTGACCTTCATCGTGGTGGGCATGTCCATCATGGGCTTCACCTTCGGGCCGATGGCGGCACTGCTGCCGGAACTCTTCCCCACCAATGTGCGCTATTCGGGGTCTTCGCTGGCGTACAACCTGGCGGCCATCGTGGGGGCATCGGTGGCCACCATCGTGGCCATCGAACTGAATGCCCACTACGGGCTGATCGGGGTGGGCGTCTATCTGGCCATCAATGGCGTGCTGTCGCTGCTGGCACTGCTGTCCATCCACGAGACCAAGGACGAGAGCCTGCTGGAGAACCCGGTGGCCTGATGCTTTTCCCGGCAACAGAGCTTGTTCTGCGGTTTGCCGGGATCCCTGCCCTTGTTATGATCCAACCCCGCATGGAGGCTGTCGACGGTGGCCTGCATGCGGGGCATTTTTTATGGAGCGTGTGGGGCAGGCTGCGGTGTTGAATGATCTGACGTCGTTCGTGCAGGTGAACACGCTGCATCTGTGGATGCAGGATCACCATGGTTACTGGGTACTCGGGGGCTTCCTGCTGTTCGTGGTGGGCTTCTGGCTGCTGGGCCGGCCGAAGGCGGAAAAGCCCTGGCGGGTACGCGCACGGCCGCTGCTGACCGACAACGAGCTGGAGTTCTGTCACCGGCTGGAAGATGCGCTGCCCGAGTTCCGGGTGCTGGTGCAAGTGTCGATGGGGGCGGTCATGGAGCCGGATCTGGATGAGGAGGAAGCATCCGAGCCGGGGCGCTATCTGTCGGTGCGTGGGCGCTTTGCGCAGAAGGTGCTGGATTTCGTGATCGTCGACGACGAATACCGCATCGTGGCCCTGGTGGAGCTGGACGATTCGACCCATGACGCCGACCGGGACGCCGAACGCGACCGCATCACCGGCATGGCCGGTTACCTGACCATTCGCTACGACAGCCGTAACAGGCCGGAGCCGGAAGAGATCCGCGACGATTTCTGGCAGGCCGGGTTGCTGGGGGAGGAGTGAATCCGTGGCACGCTCCAGAACGCGCCAGTCCGTGAAGCCGGATCCGTCATCATCTGCTGCTGTGCCCGCCCCGGTGCCGCAGCCTTCTGCTGTGCCTGAAGCGTCGCGCCGGGTGGAGCCTGTGTGTCAGTCGGGCCTGTCGGATGGGCCGCTTCAGCAGCAGCTGCGAACGCTGTTCGATAGCGAGGCGGCTGCCAGCTGCGTGCATGCCAGTGCCCGCATGACGCACACCGTGCGTGCCGTTGATGTGCTGCAGCCTGCGCTGAGCATCGTGCTGGAAGGCTGCAAGACGGTGCACAGTGCCGATCGTGACGGACGACTGCTGCCCGGTGCCATGCTGGTGATGTGTGCCGGTGCACGGCTGGATGTGCAGCACCAGCCGGATATGCAGACCGGGCGCTACCGCGCGCTGATGGTGCCGCTGTGCGATGAGGTGCTGACTGCTGCACGACTGCTGCTGGGGAC
>ERZ773026.1867-NODE-1867-length-10267-cov-15.856443_pt1 | contig 10267 bp, 8 predicted proteins | sample MGYA00580838_ERZ773026 | MGnify/ENA primary metagenome ERZ773026 (study PRJEB29015, sample SAMEA2738006) | human oral metagenome | biome: human oral; feature: human-associated habitat; material: dental | place: China | collected 2055 ... | reverse complement strand
GATAGTTTAGTACCTGACAAATTTGTATGAGTTTTTTCGTAATACAAATCAATATCTGTTGGTATAACTTTTTTTAAATTATAAACCAAATACCTAATAATATCTTTAAGTTGTTTCCTAGCTAAAAAATCTTTACCTCTTCCACTAATTGGTGAGGTATATTCCGTTTTAAAGTTAATATTTGGAGGTAAAATATATAAGAATTTTGTCTTAGATGAGTGACGAACACTAGTTAATAGCGTTTGAAAGTCATTATCACACTCTAGTTTTTCAAAATTCTTATTATAACAATGGTTTAACCAAATTGATGAACTAGTCAAATCGATAATATTTAAATCATAGGAATCTAAAGAATGAGCTTGTCCAAATGAATTACACTCCATTACACTATAATCATTTTCATTACGTCCATCATAATTTATCAACTGTATCTGCATTCTTTTCCTTTCTATCTTACATCGAATCTATTTTCTCTTATTTATTTTCCTATCAAAATTATACCACGAATCCACCAAAAAACGTCTTTAGATAATAATATATCTAAAGACGTTTATTTTTATCCAGCTACTTGTGTAGTTTCTTCTGCTTTCACTTTCTTCTTACTTGAGCCAGTCAATCGTCGCTTACTGTCTCGGATTGTATTGAGGTCTTTAAAGAGTTTGGTTAGGTGTTCTTTTTCTGGGTAGGCCTCTACACTGGCTACGGTATAGCGCATAAAGAGGTCGTAGATACTAGTTAGTTCTGTGCGGACTTGCTTGGTCTTCCCGACTTCCTTGGCAGACTTATGAGCACGCGCCTGACTTTCCACTTGATCATATTCCTCCTGCGCACTAGTGACTGACTGTAGCATAGGTGTCAATCCTAGACTAGTTACTGCTGTTTGGCAAGGTTCCTCACTTAGTGTTTTGAGAAGACTCTTGACCTCTACCGTTTCTACATCGTTGCTATGCTTGGTGATATCCTTGTACTTAGCAAAGACTGATTTCAAAGTCTCATGGGAGTCTCCTTTCAGCAAGGTAGAATGTTGAAGATAAGTATTTGGGTAACGTTCAAGCAAGTCTCTGGTCTTAGCGATTAAGTCTTGCTTGGAAGCTTGACCAAAGCGGTAACGATCCAGCAAGAGCATATAGTCTCTGCTCTCGTCAAGGCTAGCTTGCTTTTTAAAATAGCCCCAAATATGCTGAAAAGCATTGCAAACCTGACCCCTGTGTTCTGGAATCTGGCAAGCACGATCAATCATCTCTTGAACTTGACTCACCTCGACCACTTCTTTCTTGAGATACTGGCGAATATCCTTGTAAATATTGCTAGAATGACTCAAGACAAGGTATTTATTTTCCGCCCAGAGTTGCTGACAAAGGGCACGTTGGTTGTTAGTTTCCATCTTTCTCCTTACTTTTTATCAGTTTCCAGGAAATATGGAAACAATGGATTCCAACATTTTATCAGACTTTTCTTTGTTGTAATAACTAGTTGCGACTTCACTCTTCACGTTGTCCGCCGCTTGTGTGATATTGTAGTTGGTTTCCTTTACTACTCGTACAATCGTGTCTTGCTTTGCCGTTTGAATATCTCTCGTCAGATTTCTGTTGACCGATTCAATAGTCTTCATTCGGTTCATACCCATATTTGTTTTTGAAATCATTGATGAACTCTTTAGTCCACGCTTTGATTTTCTCTTTTTCTTCCTTCACGCGTGATGGTCTTGAATTCTTAAGGTTGTAGTAAACCTCGCTGTCATCTAATGCGTGAAGCTGTTTGATATCCAACTATGTCACACCATTTTCGCCGGAGACTGGTTCCGCTTTTTTCTTACCATTGGCATCATAGTAAATATAGGTTGTACGATTTGCTGTTGGAGTTTTTCTTATCTTATTTTTATTACCGAATTTACTGTTCTTCTTAAATTCCATGTGAACCTCTTTCTCTCAAGAACGAGGTACAATGGATTTTTAACTTTTACAGCACAGAAATTCTGACTTCCAAATAGGCATGACAAATAACGGTCGCTGCTTTGAAATTTTTTCTAACTTTTATTGCAAGAAATTCTTTTCGTTTCATTCCATCAGTCTTATAGAGCTATCCGATTTTTTTGCTTCGCTTGAAATCATTATAAAAGTAATTAACTATGATATAATGATTGTATACGTCTTCATTGAAGAAGATAATAAATGACAATACATTAGTTCCTATGGAGCTCTACAATTTTACAGAACTATTAAGAGGAAAATCCTCTCAAATCATTACTAAAATCGCCACTGAAGACACCTCAGCTTTCATCTTGAAAAATAGAAAACCAATAACAACGATTATCCCCCACGACAAGTACTTACGCTTGCAAGAGTCTGGGATAGATATTAATGGCATCTAAAGGAGAAACATATGCTACACGAAAATAAAATTACACAAGTGATGCTGGACGACAACAGCATTGACGCTTCAAAAGAAATTGGTCTCATCTTCAATGTTGCGAATACACTACGAGGACCTTATAAACCAGAACGTTACAAAGATGTCATCATCCCAATGATTATCCTACGTCGCTTAGAGTGTGCTCTGAAACCAACAAAAAAAGCTGTCCTAGAGACACTGGAAAAAAATCCCAATGCCCCAGAACAACTACTCTTCAAAAAGTCCGGATATTCATTCTACAATAAATGCGCCTTTGACTTAGAAACATTATTGAATGATGCTCCGAATATCGTTGAAAACTTCGTCTACTATATCGACTCTTTCTCCTCAACAATTGCATCAATCTTTGAAGAATTAAAATTCAAAGCACAAATTAAAACACTTGATAAAAATAATCGCCTACTTGGAACGATTAAAAAGTTCTCTGAAATTGACTTAGACCCCGAACATGTTGATGGCATCAAGATGGGCTATATGTTTGAAGAAATCATTCGTCGTTTCTCTGAAAATGCAGAGGCTGGTGACCACTACACTCCTCGTGAGGTGATTCGACTCCTCTCTAGCATCCTTCTAGCAGAAGGGTGTGATGACGTCTTCGAGGAAGGTCGTGAGATTACGGTATTGGACATGGCTTGTGGAACAGGTGGCATGCTCTCGACTGCCCATGACTTCATCGTTCGTATGAATGCCGATGCACACGTCCGTTTATTTGGTCAAGAAAATAATCCTGAGTCACATGCTATCTGCTTAGCCGACATGCTCATTAAGAACCAAGATGCTAACAACATCCGCTTAGCAGATACTATGAAGGAAGATTGCTTCGAGAAAACTTCCATGCGTTTTGTCATTGCGAATCCCCCATTCGGTGAAGCTTGGGGTGGTAAGGATGCTGGAGACGGTGTTGAAAAAGCCGTCAAAGCCGAACACAAGAAAGGTTTCTCTGGACGTTTTGGTGCAGGGTTACCAGGTAGTGGTGACATGCAACTACTCTTCATGCAACATGCAGTCGCCAAGTTACAAGAAGGTATTGGACGTGCTGCAATTATTACAAACGGTTCCCCACTCTTCGCAGGAGGAACAGCAAGTGGTGAGAGTCAAATCCGTCGCTATCTCTTAGAGTCTGATATGGTCGAAGCTATTATCGGTTTGCCATCTCAACTCTTCTATAATACGGATATTGCGATTTATGCTTTCATCTTATCCAAAGGTAAACGTCAAGAGCGAAAAGGAAAAATTCAATTCATCGATGCAACTGATTTATGGACACCGCTTCGCAAATCACTCGGTAAAAAAAGACGTGAAATCTCCAATGATCAAATTGCACTCATTACTCAAACGTATGCCAACTTCACCGATGAAAAAGTTACGCTCTACAATGAAAAACGAAAAGCAGACTGCACCATTCAAAGTAAAATCTTCGATAACGAAGAATTCCTCTACAAAGAATGGACGGTTTACCAACCATTACAAAGACGTGCGGTTCTAAACGAAGAAGCTATTTATCACTTGGCAACGAGCGACCTCTTCACTGCTAACGCAAACATCTTCCACCAAGTGAAATTCGATGAACTCGCTGCCAAAGACCCTCGCAGTAACGACGATGAAAAAGCTTATCAAAAATTACTAAAAGGGCAACAATTCACAGCAGCTGTCTTAGAAATCTTACAAGCACATACGAGTGAAGAAGCATTTCTCGACTTCAATAAGTTCCAAAAACACCTCAAAAAACTCATCGGTTCTGTTGAGGGAATGAGCGATTCCAGATTAAAAAACATCGCCTATGAATTATCCGAAATGGACAAAGACGCTGTCATTCAAAAAGACCGTAAAAATCAAATAATCGTTGACCCAACAACCAAAGACACTGAAATTGTCAAGTTAAACCAAGATGTGGATACCTACATGCAACAAGAAGTACTACCACACATTCCAGATGCTCTCTACTTCTATGAGTTTGATGATACAAAACCAGTCGGTAATAACAACAAAGTCAAACTTGGTGCGGAATTTCCATTCACTCGCTACTTCTACGAGTACCAAGCACTACAAAGTGCAGATAGCTTACTGCAACAATTCCAAGCATTGGAACAAGAATTGGCTGTTGATCTTCAATCACTCTTTGAAAGTGAGGGAGACTAATGGGAACTTATAAAGATAGCGGGATTGAGTGGATTGGAGAGATACCTAGGGAGTGGAACTTAGATATTTCTAAGAATATTTTTAGGGAACATAAATTACGGAACTATAAAAATTTAGAGAACAATCTTTTATCACTAAGCTATGGGAAAGTCGTTCAAAAGGACATCGAATCGTTAGCTGGACTAATTCCTGAATCATTCAGTACATACAACATAATACAAAAAGATGATATTGTTTTAAGACTGACTGATTTACAGAATGATAAGAGAAGTCTTCGTACTGCTCTTTGCAAGGAAGATAGAGGTATTATTACATCAGCTTACTTAACACTTCGGCTAGTTACAAATAATAATGCATCATATTTACACTATTTGCTTCATTCTTATGATGTGTGTAAAGTATTCTATAATTTAGGTGGTGGCGTTCGACTAGGCGGAAGTTGGTCGGATGTTGGCAAACTACCCTTGCTACTCCCTTCCCTACAAGAGCAAGCTGCCATTGCTGACTTTCTGGACAAAAAGAATGCAGAAATTGATGCCGTCATCGCAAAAATAACGCAGCAAATCCAAACGCTAAAAGACTACCGTAAGTCGCTGATTACTGAAACTGTTACTAAGGGACTAGACAAAACGGTTTCTTATAAAGATAGTGGGATTGAGTGGATTGGGGAGATCCCAGAGGGATGGGAAATAAGTAAAGTTAAATATAAATATGAATTCACCACTGGATTTACTCCTGATACCTCCAATACTGAATTTTATGATGATGAGAATGGTGCAATTTGGGTAACGATTGCCGATATGGATGAAAATAAATACATTTTCGACTCTAAATCTAAATTGAGTAGTATTTATATAGAAACATATACTCCGAAGCCTGTAAAAAAAGGTAGTCTATTATATTCGTTTAAACTATCAGTCGGTAAAACGGCATTCGCTGGAACTGATTTATATACAAACGAAGCAATAGGTGCTTTTATAAATCATGAAAATGTTAATCTTAATTATTTAAATTATGCCTCATTTTTGATGGAATTTAATGCTAATAGAAATATTTATAATGCAAAACTTCTGAACAGTACATTGATAAAAAATTCTATTATAGTTGTTCCTCCTCTCCAAGAGCAAGCAGCCATTGCTGACTTCTTAGACGATAAAACCACCAAAATAGATTGCATCATCGCCAAAAAGGAACAACAACTAGACATTATCAAAGAACATCGTAAGAGTCTGATCTACGAATACGTCACAGGGAAAAAAAGAGTAAAGGAGTATCAACAAGATGGGAATTAGAGCGAGTCAATTACGTGAACGAGAGGATTATCAACAACTAATATTAGAGTATCTGTCAGAGACAAACGGCTATCGGATTCGAAAGAATACTGACTTTCATCCGAAGTTAGCCATGGACACAGCAGTCTTAATGGAATTCTTACGGAATACTCAAACAGAGCAATTAGAAAAGCTCGAACGTCTCTACAAAGACCGCACTGAGGAAACCATTATTAATCTACTAAACAACGAGATTCTCAAAGATTCTCGTGGGTTGATGGATGTGCTACGTGAGGGAATCGAGTTCGATAACGGTACTACCCTCACCCTGCTCTATCGCAAGCCAGAGACTTCAATTAACAAGCAAGCAGTTGCCAACTATGAACAAAATATCTTCTCTGTGATGGAAGAAGTCTATCATAAAGAGGACGAACGCATTGACTTGGTATTATTTGTTAATGGTCTTGCCATTTTTACAGTGGAACTGAAGTGTAATACTTCTGGGCAATCCTATGAAGATGCCATTGAACAGTACAAGCAACAGCGTGATGCTAAGACACGTCTGTTCAAGCCAAGAGCTGGTGTACTAGCAGCTTTTGCGATGGATTTGAACGAGGTATATTTCACAACCGAGCTGAAGGGACATAGCACTTTCTTCAATCCCTTTAATATCGGTGATAACTATGGTAAAGGCAATCCACACCACCCTGATGGTATCAACGTCTCTTATATGTGGGAGGACATCTGGACGAAGGACACGCTCTCCTTCTTGCTAGAACGCATCATCTACATTAAGACGAAGGAGTCTAGGAATCCCGATACTAAGAAAGTCAAGCGTACTAAATCTCTTATCTTCCCTCGTTACCATCAACTACGAGCGGTTCGTCGTGTTTTAGCGGATGTAAAGAAAAATGGTTCCGAGAATAATTACTTAATTGAACATTCTGCTGGTAGCGGGAAAACCGAGACCATTTCATGGCTAGCACATACGCTTGCAACCGTTCATAACAGTGAGAATCAAAATATCTTCGATACAGTTCTAATCGTAACAGACCGTATTGTCGTTGACCGTCAACTGCAAGAAGCCATACAAGGCATACCTCATAAGGCTGGACAAGTGAAGGTCATGGACGACAAGTCGCACTCTGCCGATCTTGCCTCCGCACTTAAAGGTAATACTAAGATGATTGTCACAACGATTCATAAGTTCTTCCATATTCTTCAACAGGACTTATTAGGGAAGATCAATCATAAGACCTTCGCTGTTGTGATTGATGAAGCTCACTCTTCTACCCATGGGACATTGATGCAAGCTATGACAACTGTCCTCTCTCAGAAAGACGAGATTAGAGAGGATGATAACCTGGATGTTGAATCCTCAATCATAGAAGAAATTCAAAAAAGTGGTAAACAACCTAATGTTTCAATGATTGCCTTTACCGCTACTCCTAAACCTGAGACGATTCAACTCTTTGGTAAGTTGAATGCAGATGGGCATAAAGAATCCTTTGACCTCTACTCTATGAAACAAGCTATCGAAGAGGGTTATATTTTGAACGTCTTAGATAACTACGTCGTCTATAAGACTTATTTTGAATTACAGAAGAAAATCAATGACGACCCAGAGTTTAAGTCGATTGCTGCTAAACGAAAAATTGCACGTTTTATTGATTTACATGATACGAATATTGCTCAGAAGGTTGAGATTATCATTGAGCATTTCAAAAACAACATCATGCATCAACTAGACGGCACTGCCAAAGCCATGGTCGTGACCTCCTCACGTGAAGCAGCTGTTAAGTACCGTTATGAATTCGAACGCTATATTAAAGCGAATGGATATTCTGGCATCCGTGCTCTCGTTGCTTTCTCAGGAAAAGTGAAGTTGGATCAGGATGAAATTACAGAAGAAGGAATTAACCAGATTAAGGAAGATTCCCTCCGTTATGAATTTGACCGTAGAGAATACCAAGTCTTAATTGTTGCAGACAAGTATCAAACAGGATTCGACCAGCCAAAATTAGTCGCTATGTATGTGGATAAAAAGCTAAGAGGCGTTACCGCTGTTCAGACTTTGTCACGTTTGAACCGTATCTATCCACCTTATGATAAGCCAACCTTTATTTTGGACTTCAAAAACGATTATAAAGATATCCAAGCAGCTTTTGAACCTTATTATAAGGATACGATTCTCTTTGAAACCATATCACCATCTGATATTAGAGAGCTAAGCAAAGTCATCTATGGGTATAATATTCTTGATTTTGATGATATTGTGGTCTTTAACGACTTCCTCTATCAAGACAAGCGGACAAGCCGTGATAAGCAAAGAATGTGGAGTGTACTCGATAAGGCAGCAAGAGAGATTTATCGCTATGAAGATATTCGCCAACAAGAAATGATTGCGACCATCAAACGCTACTTAAAAGGCTACCTCTTCTTAATTCAGTCCACCTTCTATGAGAACGTAGAACTTCATAAGCTATACAACTTCCTGTCTTATCTGATTAAGGAAGTGCATCCGGGGACTAGTGGGAATAACTTTGATATTGCGGATAAGATTACTGTCAGTCATTTCCGTCAAAAACAAAAAGAAGTCCACCAACATAGCGAAGTTGAAGCTAAGTCTGAAGTTACCATTAAAAAACCTAAACAAGTCACTCTTGAAGAAGATCAAAAGAAAACACTATCTACCATTATTGATGAGCTGAACAACTTCTACAATAAAGATTACGAAGTGGATTCCACCACAAAAGCTGCAATGCAAATTAGAGACTTACTTCTAAACAATCCATCAATTCGTAAAAAACTAGAAAAAAGTGCTCGAAGCAATGGTATCAATGAATTCAAGTATACTTATGATGACTGTATGCAAGAAGTATTAGTGGAAGCTCTAGATCAGAATACGGAATTCTTCACCTTACTTCTAAACACACCAGAAGTTCGAAACAAGTTTGCACAGGTCTTCATGCCAGATGTATACCATTTACTGGGTGATAAATAAGGTTAGGAGTTTAGAATTTGGTAAACAATCCATTTTTTAACTTTGTTAAGGACTTTTCGGAAGAAGCTGAGAAATTCTTAAGTCAATACGGAGATAAAGAAACCATCACGGTTCCTCAAAAAGTACCTATCGGAGAAATCGTCAAAAGAATGAGTATCTCAGTTCGAGCAGATCAATACTTATATGGCGGAGATAACGTCTGCGGAGAGATTGTCTTTTTCAATGGTACAATTAATGTGAGAGAAAAAGACAGTTTTCGTAAAAAGGAATTGTATGTTGATGAACCTACCATTTTTATTAGTCCCTCTATTAATAATGTTGGTAGAAAAAGACACACACTAGCTCATGAATGCTATCATTTTTGGAAGCATCGTAACTATTTTCTTTATCGCAACAAAAATATATCAACTACTGAAATTGGACTCAACAATCACTACAATTTCTTAACAGATTCACAATTTAATAAAGATGTTAGAGGTATGGAGTACCAAGCAAAACAGACCGCTGGGAAAATATTAATGCCCAGAACTGCAACAAAAATCCCCTTAGAAATCTGCTTCTAAGGGGTTGTCTTTATCCTGCTTCTTGGGCTGGTTCTGATGATTTGGGCTTTTTATCTTTCTTGCTACTAGTGATAAGACGGCGTTTACTGTCTCGGATGCTATTGAGTTCCTTGAGGAGTTTGGTCAGGTGCTCTTTTTCTGGGTAGGCTTCTGCACTGGCTGCGGTATAGCGCATAAAGAGGTCGTAGATGCTGGTTAGTTCGGTACGGACTTGTCTGGTCTTGCCAACTTCCTTGGCAGACTTATGCTCACGCGCCTGACTTTCCACCTGATCATATTCCTCCTGCGCACTGATCACCGCCTGTAACATAGGTGTCAGTCCTAGACTGGTAACTGCTGTCTGGTAGGGTCCTTCGCTCAGGGTTTTGAGCAGACTCTTGATTTCTGCCGTTTCCACATCATTGCTATGCTTGGTGATGTCCTTGTACTTGACAAAGACTGGCTTCAAGGTCTCATGGGCTTCTTTGAGTTTGGTCTCCTTGATCTTAGCAAAACCCCTATGAAGGGTAAAGAGACCGACTAGGGCACTGTCACGATTGCGGTCGACTTCGGTCAGGTTTGTCGCCTCTTTCTTTTCTACGATAGCGAGTTGGGCTTGGAAGTCTGCTAGCTTGCTCTTGAAGGAATCAAGATGCTTGCCATACATAGGCTCGTCCTTATGTGCCTTGGCAAAAACTTCTAGTAGTTGACCCGTATCTACCATGAGACTTTCAAACTCACGGTTGGTAAAGTTGGTGTAGCTTAGCGGACGGATGGTAAATGTTTTTGTCATGAAGATAACCTTTCTATTTAACGAATCATTTAGTTTGTTCTTTATCAAATAAAGACTGGATTAGTTCTGGAAGATAGACCTGTTTTTGATCTGTTTTTACAATGCT